>Ga0315276_10000299_pt1 | contig 41741 bp, 25 predicted proteins | sample YL17G05_0_MG_FD_204542 | JGI IMG/M metagenome (GOLD analysis project Ga0315276, IMG submission 204542) | Sediment microbial communities from Yellowstone Lake, YNP, Wyoming, USA - YL17G05_0 | ecosystem: Environmental > Aquatic > Freshwater > Lake > Sediment | place: USA: Wyoming | collected...
CTGTGATTTCGACGCTTGCTTTTCATAACTGTTGTCTCCTGAATCAGTTAAACTCATTATCGGTCCAGGTGACAAATACATCTTAAAATTGCTCATTTCGCGCCCAGTTTTTGGGGAGTATTATAGGTGAAGAACACCGTGATCCTTACCTAATTCTATGCTTTCGCTTTTGTATAACTGCTTAATCTCATGGTACATTGCATAGTATGAGCGGCTTGCCGAACTACGCCAATTAGCTTGATGTTTTTGTGTTTTAAGCAATTTGGCTGTTATGTTTAAGAACGTGATAGGTCTCATCTTTACTCTACTGTTAGTACGAGCAGAGGCAGTGCATCTGAAGATAGTGTCCGAACTAATTCTGTATTACAGCGAATCAAATAGTCCGTCACGTTAACTTCCTCTCTATTGTTTGGCTTTACTGAGATAGCGAGATAGCTCCAACTATACCCTTCTAGCTGCTGAATAAGGCGAATTGTTGCTTTTCGTCTATTACCAAAAATCATGCTGACAACGTTAAGACATTTGACCAATTCATCATAAAGATTGTGTGATTGTATGAAATCATATGCAGAATCATCGATAATTTTTGCCCAGCTAGCCCACGGCGGCAACGATATTCGAGTAAGAGGCACAACGGTAGATTCGGACAGGTCAATGTGACAAGTATAGTCACGAAGTTCAAGCGGTATATACAGTGCCATTGAATCGTTCTGCATCAGCGTAGCACTGCCAGTCAAACAAAAGTCTTGTTTCGTTTGAGTCATATTTCAGCTATACTCCTGTTAAGTTTGTCCATTTTTCGAGCATATTTATCTCCCTCTCCTAGAATTCCAATTAAGCGATTCGCGGCTGTAACATCAAATTCCCAGTTGCAATTCAAATAAGCCTTTCTGGCTTTTCTTTCCTTAGTACAATCCAGCCGATAGCAACCTTTCCCTTCCTCGTATTGAAGGGTAAATCCAATTTCGATATCACGCTTATTGATGAGTGTGAGCAAAGAGTCTCCACAACTTACGCATTTCTTGTCGAAGCTCTTTTCTTCTTGTTTGGAATCGAACTTTATAATTCCACTTACGTTGAAGCCGACCTTCGCCAAAGGTGTGTGAGGTAATTTCTCAAAGTAGCGTTTTGCTACGTTAAACGCATCCGCCTTGACGCTCGGTTGATTAGATTTCAAAATGAATTTGCCCATCTCTACAGTAAACACAATCTCTCCATAAACCAATTGTGCCATCGGTGGTGTACTAAGAAACTGAATGAAAGGAGAATCAGACTGAGCAGGTTGAGCAAAGAACTTCTTCGGGATTATTTGTTGCTTCTCAAGCCAATCATGGTTAAGAATTGCAGGATTCATGTGGCCAAGAACAACAATGCTTACGGAATTATGCGTATATTCAGCCATTTGTCCCCAAGAGTAAGTTCTTGCGTTGTTGTACCAATCACCTTTTAGTATAATTAATCCTGTAACCAACTGTCAATATTATTCTTAAGCCGACGATCAATCAAACAAATTATCGGCAAAAAAAACATTATTGGATGAGAAAAAAGTTATAACTGTTTGGAATAACAAGATTTCTGTCAATTTCCCCCTCGTTTCTCACACCAAACATGACGAAAAAAGCACAAAATTATCCCGCAATTCACTTGACGCCCTGGGCCTGCCATACTGCAAAATAGTCAAAGCACCCCCTTTATCATAGACAAGGCTTCCCGCAGTTATCGCAGAACTTCGCGTCAGCATCGTTCAGTTCTCCACACGTCCCGCAAGGCTTTGACTTCGTAATCGCTGCCCCGCACTCTTTACAGAACTTCGCCGAAACCTCGTTATCCGCGTTGCACTTATGGCATCGCAAAACACGCACTTCCGTCGCCCCGGCTCCACTGCGAAGCCCCTTACCGATCGCAGCGGCAACCTCACCGATCGCCTCCTTGGTACCATCAGCCATATAGTTGATCGCATCCTTACTAACAGGAGCAACCTCGTTCACCACATACCGTCCGATCGCCCCCATATACCCAAACTTGCACATAATCCCGCCAACAGCCAAAAACGGCATACCCAAAAACACGCACCAAAAGTAACGAGGCGGCCCAGAACCTCCAAACGCAGAGAAAAAACTCGCCATCCCGACAATAACAAATATCAAACCAACAAAAACAAAACAAGAACCAACAACACGAAGAACACCCCTCGCCCCAGTATGCTCAGAACCAATTTCCTTGGACATAACAAAAATACCTCCAAAAGGTAATAAACCGCGATATTCCAAATAATTCTACATCGCCAAAACAAAAATATCAACAAAACAATCACAACAACGCCGAAAAAATTAAAGCCAGCCGACATCCTCTGTAGAAAAGCTCCGACTTCCCATATTTACTTAAGGGAGCCTCTAAAAATTGCTTTTGTCACGAGAACGAGCGAAATTTTCGTCAGCGAGGCAGAGGTCAAAAATCGCCGCAGGCATAGTTGAAACTATGTTGAGGACGATTTTTGGCCGATAACGATGCTGACGGAAATTGCAGCCGTTCGTAGTAAAAATGGATTTTTAGAGGTTCCCTTAATACTTACGATATCGTGTTTGCTCATGTATAGGATTGTACATGAGCAGGACATCCGAATCACCTGAAAAAAATAACCGGGGTCCATGAAAATAGCAGGTGTAGCCCGGCTAAAAAGCAGCCCACCTCATGCCCCCTAACAATTGTCACCCCCGTGTTCCCTTTTATGTCATTCTTACGCAGGCAGGACACGAAGCGAAGCGAAGAGCCGCGATAGCGAATCCATCTTCCGCTCTGAAAGGGCAAAATAAACCAGCCCAGGGCAAGCACAGCGCCCCCCTGGGTAATAGTGTTCCCAATATTTTCCTCAAGCCCTGCAAGGGCGAAATAAAAATGTTGCCGCCTCCCCTACGCTTACGTGGGTATGTTTATTTCCTCAAATCACTAATCTTCACCAACTTACCGCCCTTATCTTTGTATTTCCAAAAGGACCAACCGTTCGTGCTTTTCCCACCCCGAACGTCTGCCCCGATCGCAGAGGGTGAATCATAATATTGTCCATTATATTTGATCCGGCCATTCCCGCAGACCCAGGCTTTATATCGATCTCCCTTATAATTTGCATATATTACTTTGCCCTTGGGGAATATGTTATAAAGCGGGCGTTTTTGGGGAGCAGTTCTTTTTATCGATCTTCTTTTCTTTTTATTGACAGCCATTTTACCTTTGCCAATAATATCAGCTATCTGGCGGTTCTGCTCTATTTTTATTTTCGATTTCAGCTTTGGTAGAAGATTTTCTGAGCTTTTCAGCTTACCCTTAACCGCGTTGCCTACCGGATATGCGATGCAAAGCACCAATGATTCCATTTCCTTTATATGATCCGACTTACGGATGATATACAAGCTAAACCGGCTCCATTTGCCTTGATGTTTGTCCTTGAGATGATACTTTATCCTCGCCTTTAATTCCGTTGCCAGACCAACGTAGTACAACTTATTGGTTTTGTAGAGAGCATAAATTCCCTGATGCCCTTTAATCATATCAGTAACAATACTGCTAAAATCATCAAAAATCCTCGCACTGATTTTTTCCAGATAACCAGAAATAATTGGTTTCGATTTGCGCTTGCTTCTTTTCTTAACCATCACAATTTCCCTTACATATTTCACTTCATCGGCCAGCCGCTGTGTCCTTCAATCACATTATCAACCTCATCCATCAACTTTATCGTCTCGCCCAGCGCCACCACCATCTTTTGATAATGACGCATATCCTCATAATCAAGTTTTCGCTCTCGCCGGTCTTTCAGCCATTTTTCACACACTTGATACCCCCCAACGTGAAACTCCCACACATTCGGCCCCACCCCTTCAAAATACTGCTCCTTGTTTATATAAACTTTCCCCTTCCCCGGCCTGTCCCCATCAGCAACGTATTTCGGATAACCTTTCTCAACGACATTATCACCTTCGATATCGAACGCAGGCCATCTATTTTCATCTTCTAATATCTCAGCTTCCAGCAGGTGCCCCTTGACCAGCTTCTCACCTATCTTACACAGCTTACCAAACAACGCCTTACTTCCAGTCATCGGTACACGCGGAAAATCAATCTTCAAAAACTCACCATACCGCCTGCGATACTCAGGAGAATGAAACACCCCGTATATATAATGAAAAATATCCTCCGGCCCAAACGTCTTCTTCAAATCACCCACCCCATCACTGACAAACTCCAGCTTAACCTTCCCCGCCAACTCCGCCACAAATCCCTTATCCAAATTCGGTATTCTACCATTTACCCCTCTCGGCCAATTCTCATAATCAAAATCGTTTGGTTTTTCCTCCATTGGATAAAGATAAATAGGAAATACTGTTGCACCACCACGGATCGATGCAAAAGTACGAGCTATAGCCGGAATGTTTGTAATAAGAACATTAGAATATGGCAAGTTGTCCTCTGGTTGCCGAATAGATAGAAAACATAGATTTTCTTTGCCTGCTACATGGTCCAGTAACTCCCGACGAGGATAATCCATAACAATATAGCTGAAATAACAGAAACGTTTGTCAAATGGACGATAGGTACATTGAATAATGTTATTTTCCCACTCTTTTAGTTTTTTAAGCGTACCTCTTACCTCAGAAAGTTTCCAGTCTCGGTTATCCTTAACGCCATATTTTTCTATAAATTCATGATCTGTTATCTTATCGCTGCGCATTTCCACAATTCGTTGATGTAATTTTTCCTTTTCGAAATCGATGGCAAAGTTGTCCCGATGGGTTTGAAAGCCCAGGACATTAACCTGCATGATATCGGTAATCTTATAATAGCTGTTATATTCGGCAAGCACCCTGGTATTCTGTTGATCGAACAGGTAAAAAGGCTTATCCGGTTTTACGGTTTCCCATTCTGTTTTTTGTATATCGTGCTGCAGAAGCCATTGATATTTCTGTTTACGCAGTCCCCACCTTTCCGCATGGTAAACCTTGCAGTTTCCCTTTTTGCCAGGCTCTTTGACAAAGATGCCAATGGTCACGCCCTGCATAATATCAAATACATTCTCATCTTTTGAGCCATCAGGAGAATACTCTTTTTTGCGACTGCTGCCGTGCAGGTCGAGGATATATATTTCGCTGAACGTCTGCATCAACTGCTGACGCATCCCGCGAAACGTAGGATTATCCAGATAGCCATTATTGGTGATAAATGCCAATATACCCAAACCCGTCTGTTCAATCTTGTGTTGACCAAAGCGAATAAACTTTACGTAATCATCCTGTAGCCATTTGGGGTTTTTCTCTTTTAGCGGCTCACCATCCACTTGGTAATAATCTTTTAATAGTCTGCCGATAAAATTAGGGACTTTCTTATCGCCAATCATTTCCCAGCTTTTGTTTGCCGAATGTCCCGCATACGGTGGATTACCGGTAACAACCATAATAGGCAAATCTTTTTTGACCTTATTTGCCGCCCTTGCCTCCTGGCTCAGATATTGCGCAAAAAGATTCTTACTGGTTTCTTCCGCCTCCTCAAGAGTATTGGTAAGATATATCCCCAGCCTCTCATCACTCTCGAAATCATAGCCGGTTTCCGCCAGTTGCAAGCCCAGTTTCATGTGGGCCACCGCGTAAGGAGCCATCATCAGTTCAAACCCAAATAATCTTGGCAGAAGATGATCTTTGACATAACCCGACCACGCCCCTTTTTGCCGTTTGAATTTTTCGTGAATCTGCTCAATCACCTCGAACAGAAACGTCCCTGTCCCGACCGCTGGGTCGAGAATAAGCAATCGATGCACGTTTTTGCCTTTGATCTTAGCATCATCCGCCAACCCGCGCCTCAAACCAAATTTTTCCTTCAACAAAATATCTACGCTACGAACAATATAACTCACCACTTCATCCGGCGTATAGTAAACCCCCCTGGATTTTTTGAGCCTCGAGTCGTATTCCCCCAGAAAGGTTTCGTAGAAATGCACCACCGGGTCTTTACATTTTTTACCCCTGGCGAAATCACGCAATATCACTCCCATATCCGCCTGCTTCAATAGCTCTACCACATCGTCCACCAGCCACACTATCCGGTCATCCAGCTCCGGCCCCGCTATATGCCCAAACATCTTCCGTAAAAACGGATTGGTCCTAGGCAGCAGATATGCCGCATGTTCCCGCGTAAAATCCCTGGCATTGCTCACATTACAAATCGCCGTAAACAAACCATAAGTAATCGTCTGGCCGTACATATCCGCAAACTGCTCTTCCGTTAGATCGTGCAATAAAACATCCCTGAACGCCTCGAATTGCCCGTGCAAACTTCCCGTCTCTGTTTCCTGCCGAAATGTCTCTGTAATAATATCACGCATCATTTGCGCTTTATGAGCCATTTTCTCCGCCAGTTCCTTTGCTCCCTTAATCTTCTCCGGCTCCTGACTCAGAAAAGACTCCAACAGTTGACCGACCTTTTCTTCACCATCTGCGACAAGTTTGAATTTACCCGCCGATTCCTCCGCCAGCCGCGCCGTCAACTGCTTTTGGCCGTTTACATACCAGTGAAATTCAACGTAATCTGTCAGAATAAAATTATTAAGACTTGGCAAATATCTCTTTTTGATTTGTTCACTTTTTGCGGCCTGCGTTAAGTTTGTCCCAATGTCTTTCGCCTCGACATACCCAATAGTTTGATCCATCCCCTTTTTTCCCCGCGATACGATATAATCCGGCGCCCCGCACTTTTGCCGCCGCGGCTCATTCGTAGCCGTAATCTTATTGCCTAACGACTCGATCAACCCCTTCAATGCCGGCCGATGCGTGTGTTCTGTCGCATCCCCTCTTTGATAAGCATCATTTATTTCTTTTAAATATGATTCAAATCCCATAAGCCAACTCCATTTTTCACCATTCACGCCAATCCGCGTTCATTACCGGTTCCTGTTTTTCCCTTGTCTTTCTCATCTTTACTTTGCGCCTTGGCGCCTTTGCGGGACTCTTACTTTCTAGTGCCTCGTGCCTGTTGCCTTTCATCTTTCCGCCCCCGCAATACCACATACGCATCACCCTCCTCTACCTCGGCCCGTCCAAAATATCAAGAAAAATCTCCTATTTTATCTACTTTTTTTCCGATCTCCCCCTCCCCCCCTCTTTCCTTCCCTGACCCCCGACCCCTGACTTCTGACTTTCCCCCTCCCCCCACTGGTCCGCCCTCTTTCCTCCTGTCTTCTGAAATCTGAAATCTGGCTTCTTCTCTGTGTCTCGGTGCCTCCGTGGTTAATCTTCCCTATCTTAACATCAAAACTCATCAAAACATAGTACAAACATGGTGCAAACATAGTACAAACATAGTGCAAAGTGGGTACAAACATGGTGCAAACCACATCACTTTTCATCAGAATTCATCCAAATTTCGCCGAATTTCACACTTTTTTCTTACCCATCTTGCCTAATCGTTATAATCGTTACGCAAAAATAAGCACTTACATCAATTCCAGCAACGTAAAATAAGCACTTACAACAATTCCCCACAACGAAAAATAACGACTTACAACAATCCCCCAGACCAAAAACAAGCACTGTAATTGTAATGCCCGACCTGATCGCCCATCCAGTACACCAATCCCCCAGACCAAAAAATAAGCACTTACAGTTTTTTACAAATTTTAGCCTTGCTTGCCAAAATATGCCGAGGGTGAGCAACAGAAATGGAAATATCTGTAATTATCGTAACAGCAAGACGTTACGAATTATAACAATTCGCCTCAAGCTCCCCGAAAACCGCTCCGAGTCAAATTATCAACCAAGTTGACGGTTGCGAAACATCGCCACAGCGAACAACAGAGCCGCGCAGACGTAAAAGAAGGCATAGACAGCAGTTTGGCCAACGTAGGCCAACGGTATAGAATCGCCTCTGGTGATAGCGTCAGTGACCACAAATACATCTATAGCAGGCACTAACGCCAAGGCCGCCCAGGCCAAATAGCTGCTGAAACCGGATTGGGCGGCTATTGGCGCGAGCCATTGTTGCATCGCGGCTCCCAGGACAAATATGATAGCGCAGACCGTAAGGGTCATAATCATCCCCAATCGGGTCGCGGCGGCAACCGCTATGGCGGTGAGAATGAGCGTGGCAATGATCATAAGTCCTATTGGCGCCAACAGTTCCGGATAGAGGTTATTCCCGGCGGGATTTAACTGCCAATTGGGATCAATGAAATACAGCAGTGCCATGACGACCGTACCGCAGACCGTTGCCAATATGATAGCGGTCGAACTGAATCGCCAGCGGTAGAAGTAATTACCGGCCAGCCCGACCAGAAATACAAAAAACATGCTTACCAGCCCAAGAATAACTACTACGGTATCGCGTCTATCAGAGGCGGTTTGCAGTACGCCGTGGCGTATCATCATAAGTAGAACAATAGCAAGGAGATACTGAGCCAGTAATACCGCCGCGGCGATACCGATGAATTTACCGATTACGAAAGCGGATCGGCTGACCGTTTTGGTCACGATCGTGAGGATGGTTTTGTTTTCGATTTCCTCGGTAACGACCGTAGCGGCGGCGAAAACGGCCAAAAACAGCCCTGCTACGAGCAAAGTTGACAGTCCGACGTCCTTGAGCAGTTTATTGTCATCGTCGATGGTAAACATGGTCAGGGAAGGACTTAAGATCAACAGCAGAACCGTGGCGGCGATGACTATGCCGTAAATGGGCTGACGTAAGGTTTCAGTGAAGGTATTGGTAATGACCGGCAATAAGCTTCTGACCATCTGTGCTGCTCCTGTGTTGGTATAATGAGTTAATTGTCATATAGTCGAGTTTTGTTGATGTTTGCACATAAGACTGATAATTGCAACCAAAAATCCGGCATTACGGCTTACGGCCCGGCATTACTTGCGGCGGTATCGCCGAAATCGCATTTGCAAACCATTGGTTTATCGGTTATTTTATGCGGTTTGGCATTCATTGCCGATTATGGCTGTGGCGGCGGTGTTGCGCTGATGTCGATTACGGCTGGACCAGTAGCCTGGTTCGCCTGATTATTGGACAAATGTAAGTGTCCGTAGAATCAGAGGAATAGGTAAAAACATGAAACAATCACCGAGACGAGCTGAAGTATTGTCGCTTATCGCTTTTGTGCTGCAATTATTGTTTTTTATTTTGATGTTGTTTGTTTCGGCCGGCGCCGGTTCTCTGGCGGTCGCGATTGGTGCGTATCATTTTTTGGGTGGTGCGGGTATTTGGTTGATTCTGCTTTTGCAGTTTCGTCAGCAGCGGCTGGCACAGGAAGAGCGTCTTGATGCCGAGCAGTATCAGAGATTGCGACGTGAAGGGAAGGATACCTCTGTTTTTGAATCTTCTTCGCTGGAAGGCAGTTTTAGTTTAGCGGCCAAGCGTTTGGCATGGCTGGAGAGATATCTGCTGCCTGGGTTTGCGATATTGATTGCCGGGTATCTTCTGGTGATTGGCTACTTTTTGGCACAGGCGGTCAAGATAGGTGACTTAGTGGTTTTTGCCGGTCGTGATGTAAGAACGGCATCTTTTCTGGTCGGATTTGCCCTTGTGAGTTTTCTTTTTTCGCGGTATGCGGTTGGTATGAGTCGTCAGCCAGAATGGCGGCCGTTGCGGGCTGGGGGCAGTTACCTTTTGAGCAATGCGTTGGCCAGTTTCGGTTTGGCCATAATTTTTCTGATACCGGATACCTATATCGAAAAGGCTGAGCGGTTCGGGCAATATGTGTTGGTGGGTCTGATGCTTGTCATAGGCGTTGAGATTGTTTTGAACCTTGTTCTCGATGCCTACCGACCGCGAGTCAAGGGTCGTTATCGAAGAGCGGCCTACGAATCACGCTTGTTGGGGCTTTTCAGCGAACCGGGTGGAATATTCCGTACCGCGGCCCATGCGATTGATTATCAATTTGGTTTTAAGGTTTCTGAGACGTGGTTTTTCAGATTACTGTCCCGCGCAATCGTTCCGTTGATCCTGATGCAGGGGTTGGCTTTGTATCTGTTGAGTTCGTTTGCCATTGTGCCGCCGGGCGATCTGGGTGTACTGGAGCGTTTCGGCGTGCCGGTCAATATCGAAAAGCCTTACGAAAGCGGTCTTCATTTGAAGCTGCCCTGGCCGATGGACAAGATCAGGACTTTCCCAGTAGGTAAATTACAGATAATAGATGTGGGATTTGTAAGGAAAGACCCTCAAATTAATGAAAAGACTGGGCGGGAGATACCTGATCTCACCCCCATTTTATGGACCAAGGAACATTGGAAAGAGGAATATCCTTTTATGGTAGCCGTTGGCGATTCCGGAGGCAGAATTGAAACTGAGGTTGGCGCCGGCGAGAAACCGGATGACAGGTCCGTGGAGCAAAACGATTTCGATATGCTGGTGGTGTCCTTGTCGGTTCATTATCGCATTGTGAATGTGTCTGAGTATGGTTATGGTCAGGACAAATGTTATCTTGATCCACAAAAGCTGCTTAAGGCTATTTGTTATCAGCAGGCCGTCCACTATTGTGCCAGCTACGACATTGACAGTCTGCTTGGTCCTGGGCGAAATAAAACGGCTCAAGCTCTGCAGAAAAACATTCAGGAGCAGGTGGATCAGTCCGAGATGGGGGTAAAGATCACTTTTGTGGGACTGGAGTCGGTCCATCCGCCCATCCAGGTAGCCGAAGCCTTCGAGAAAGTGGTCGGAGCTCTACAGGAAAAACAGGCCAAGGTGCTTAAGGCGCAAGGTGAGGCCCAGGAGATTTTGGCCAAAGCCGGCGGTGAAAGCGAAGTTCTGCAATTTAATGCGCAAGGTTATGCATTCGAGCGAAGCGAGGTGGCGCGTGCTGATGGTGAGCGTTTTGCCCATCAAATCGAAGCGTACCAAAAAGGCGGGCAGGTGTATCTGTGGCGGGAGTATCTTTCGGTGATGGATCGGATGCTGCCTGCCATGCGAAAATATGTTATCACTTCGGATAATGTCAACAGTTGGATTTACGAACTCGATCTTAAAGAAAAACTCCAGCCGGATTTGTTCGATCTGGGCCTGGAGGAACCGAAACAGGAGACTGGCAAGTGAAAAAGCATATTAGTGCGGTAATTGTTGCTTTGATTATCGTGAGCGTCCTGGTGCTGTACATGGTTACCTTTACAGTTCGCTGGAAGGAGAAGGCGTTGGTGTTGACCTTCGGCAAGATCAGTCGTCAGGAGACTGAGCCTGGTCTCAAGTGGATTTGGCCCTGGCAGTCGGTGGTGGCTTTTGACGGCCGTATTCGCACACTGGAGCAGCAGACGATCGAGACAAAAACCAGGGACGAGACGAATATTATTTTGACGGTTTACGTCAATTGGCGTATTACCGATCCGGCGGTTTTTTATGAGAGTTTCCGCAGTGGCGTCGCCCAAAGTGAAGATGTGGTGTTCGAGGCCGAGAAAACTATTCGTAACTGGATGGCCGATACCGCCAATATTTTTTCGGAATACAACCTTGGCCAATTGGTAACGCTGGATCGTGAGAAGTTTAAGCTGCCTGCCCTTGAGAAAGGCTTGCCCGGTCAGCCCGGGGGTATGCTCGGGCGCATCAGGGAAAAGGCAGGCACTTCAAGCGGCCATGGTATCGAAATTGTTGATTTGGGGATCAAACGGTTGGGTGTACCTGATTCGGTCAGCGAAAATGTTTTTAATCGCATGAAAGAAGACCGTGAAGCGGTGGTCCGGGCGCTGTTAGCCCAGGGACAGGCTCAGGCTGACAGCATTGTCGCCGATGCCGACAGCAAAGCCACTATGACCAAAGCCCGTGCTCAGGCCTCGGCCAAAGACATTATGGGCAAGGGAGATGCCGAAGCGGCGCGGCATTATGACAGTTTTTTGGCAAATCCGCAGTTGGCCAATTATTTCCGCAAGCTTGAAACACTGCGTAAAACACTTAGCGAACGGACCACAATTATTCTCGACAGTAAATCGCCGCCCTACGAGTTGCTGCAAAGCGGCGTGAACATCGGCGGCAAAGCGGAAGACAGCCAAAAGTAGCGACAACATTAAAAGTAAGACGAAACGGCACAAAAGAGAAAAAGATATGACTGAACAACAGAACAATCCGGAAAAGCAATCGCCCGGTCAACCGGGCGGGATTTCCCCGATTAGGCAGGAAGGTCTCGATCCGGGAGGTCAGGCGTTGGCCGATGCCCTCAAGTGGGTGTTTGTGCTTTTGAAGATTTGCATTGTTTGTGTGATAATGTTGTTTATCGCCAGCGGAGCTTATCGAGTCAAACCAAACGAACTGGCAGTGGAGTTGCGTTTTGGCAGGGTACGTGGTGCGGGGACCGGCGCCATTCAAAAGCCCGGATTGCATTGGATATGGCCTTATGTAGAAGAGGTGATCAGGATTCCGGCTGATACGGCGGTACGAGAATTAGCGATAGATTCTTTTTGGTACGATGAAAAATCGCAGTTGGGAAGGACGCTGCAGTTTGTACGTGATGGCTACAGTCTGACCGCCTCGGGCATTGTCCCTGAAAGTGGATTGCCCGGAGTTTCCAGCGATAGCGGCTCGGCCAAAACAGGTTTGGATTTGGCCCTGACCGACTATAACCTGGTTCACAGCAAATGGGTTGTTCGCTATTTTGTTTCCGAGCCGATTGGTTTTGTCGAGCAGCTTTGGGACGGTACGAAAGAAGGGTGGTCCTCCGTGAACCGTCTCTTACAAAACGTATTGTCCGATTCGGTGATAGTGGTCAGCGCCAATCGTGATATCGATATGATAATCTGGCGCAATCCCACGGAATTCAGAGAAGATGTTCAGCGAGTAATGACGAGCCATTTAGATTCACTTGGAGTGGGGTTGAAGGTCAGCGAACTAAACCTTGTCAGCAAAGATACGCCGCGTCAGGTTAAGCAGGCCTTTGACGATGCCACCGCGGCTCGCAGCATGAGAAATAGTCTGCTTAAGACCGCCAATGCTAAGGCCAACGAGGTGATCAGCAGGGCCGAAGCGGATGCTAAAACGATTGTAACAGAGGCTAATGCCTACCGTGAAACGGTGGTCAAGTCCGCCGAGGCCGACGCCGGTTATCTTGATGAGGTGTTGGCTGAGGTCAGGAAGGTTGCCGTGGAGAAGTTTCCCGACGATCAGGCCAAACAGCAGGGAGTATTTGACGAACTTCTGGCGGTGACTGTCGATCAGTTATATCAGGAAACGCTACGTGAGGTAATGGCCGGTGCTGACGAATCTTTTGTGCTGCCGGTTGCCGATGGGAAACCTGTGGAATGGCGAGCCTACCTGAGCCGTGATCCTACGCTGAAAAAAGCCGGTGGCGATAAGGAGAAAAAACAGTAAGTGTGATTTCGCTTACGCGGCTCTGCATGTCGCACTTTTTCTTGTGTGTTGCTTATGCGCAAGGTTAGAACAAGGCCAATTGATAGTATGTTATAAGTATAAGAGTGAAGCAATATGGCACATAATCATCATAATTTATTGGATCATGAAGTTCACGATCATGCCGGTTGTGATTGCCGGAAGACCCGTTCCCGCACGTTTCGTGTGAGCCTGAGTCTTTTGGCAACCTTACTGGGTGGTATGCTGTTGATTAACAGCCTGATTGCCGAGTACCTGTTGAATGGTAGTAAGGGGCAGGCGGATTTGATGGCCATGGTGGGTGCGATTCTGTTGGCGGCGCCGATTATCTGTCATGCCTTTTATTCGCTGATCAAAGGGCACAGTCACATGGACGAGTTGGTGGCTTTGGCGATCATAGCGGCCTTTGCCGTTAAGGATTATCGTACGGCCGGGGCGGTGGCGTTTTTTATGCTGCTGGCGGAGCTGATCGAAACGCGCACGGCGCTTGGAGCGCGGGCCTCCATCGAATCGCTGATCCGCATCACACCGACCAAGGCGCATTTGCTGGCGTCGGACGGTTCCGAATCGGAGGTCGAGGCGCACCTGCTCCATCGCGGTCAGGTTATCCGCGTTCGTCCCGGCGACAATATTCCAGCCGACGGCAAGGTTGTCTCAGGTCAATCCACCGTCAATCAGGCTACGATTACGGGCGAATCGATTCCGGTGGACAAGGCTCCAAACGATCAGGTCTTTGCGGGCACAAGTAATCTGACCGGCGCCATGGATGTCGAAGTGGCTAGCGCCGGTTCTGAGACTACCCTGGGCAAAGTGCAGTCGCTGATCATGCAGGCCGAGCAGACTAAGATTCCGATTATGCGTATAATCGACCGCTATGTACAATGGTACACGCCCGTCATACTTATGGTCGCTGGTCTTATCTTTTACTTTACCGAGCTTACCAATGCCATATCGGCTTTGATTATTGCCTGTCCGTGTGCCCTGATTCTGGCGACTCCGACCGCGATGGTGGCGGCCTTAAGTTGTGCCGCCCGTTTGGGTATTCTGGTTAAGAATGTGGCGGACCTGGAATCGGCCGGCCGACTCAACGCCATCATATTCGACAAGACCGGCACTCTGACTACCGGTCAATTGTCGGTAACCAAGCTGACTCCTGTTGACGGTGTCGATCCTGCCGAGATGTTGAGGGCCGCGGCATCGGCCGAACAGTTCAGTAAACACCCTGCCGCCCGTGCACTGCTGGAAGTAGCCGGCAAGGCGCGATTGTCGCTGACCAAACCGGAAAATTTTAAAGAGACCTCCGGCCGCGGCGTCAGTGCCACAGTTGACGGTAAGGCAGTTGTGATCGGACGTGAAAGCTGGCTCGAATCGCAGGGCATTGAAATGACTTCCGTCAGTCAGGAACAAATGGCGCCGCCCGAAGGACTCAGTCTGCTATACGTGGCCCAGGACGGCAAATGCATCGGCTGGATCGGTATGGAAGACCGTACCCGTCCGGAAGCACGCAACGCTGTTGCCGATTTGGCGAGTTTGGGTATGAAGCGATTGGTAATGGTCACTGGAGATCGCCTGGCCGTGGCCAGGCGCGTTGCCGCGGAAATGGGCTGTGGCGAAGTCAAGGCCCAGTGCCTGCCCCACGAAAAACTGCACCTGGTCCGTCAACTGCAGCGGGAGGGTTATCGCGTGGCTGTTGTCGGTGATGGCGTTAATGACGCTCCGGCTTTGGCCGCCGGTGATCTGGGAGTGGCAATGGGTGCCGCCGGCAGTGATGTTGCCATCAACAGCGCTTCAATTGCCCTGATGAATAACGATCTGAATCGTCTTTCTTTTCTGGTGCAGTTGTCCCGTACCACCCGCCGAGTGGTTATGCAAAATCTCGGGTTTGGTGTGCTGTTTATCATTTTTGGTGTTATTTTCAGCGCACAGGGTTGGCTCCCGCCGGTTGTGGCCGTGCTGCTGCACCTGGTAGGTTCGCTGGTCATCGTCTTTAACAGTGCGCGTTTGGTGCGTTTGGGTGAGGATCTGAGTCATTATGAGGCTCCCTCCGAGCGAAGCTTCGGTGACGAAACGGCGGCTTCCGATGAAATGACTGCCCCTCAAGGCGGCGGCATAAGCCCCGCCCCGGCAGTTTAAGGTTAATTATACGGGAAGTGGAAAATAATGGCGGATGAGAAAAAAAACCTGGCGATTCAGACCGCGGGCCTGACTAAAATATTTCGTGATTTTTGGGGACACCAACGGGTTGTTGCCGTTGACAACCTTGACCTGGAGATTACCGCTCATGAGGTTTTTGGTTTGTTAGGCCCCAATGGGTCCGGCAAAAGCACCACCATTAAGATGCTGTTGGGACTATTGCATACGACCCGCGGCTGGGCCCGTGTTCTTGGCCAACATCCCGGTGACGTCAAGACCAATGCCCGGATCGGTTATCTGCCGGAAGAATCGTATCTTTATCCTTTTCTCAATGCTCGTGAGACACTGGATTTTTACGGGCGATTGTTTGGAATAACAAGAACAAGCCGTCGCCAACGTATCGATAGTCTTTTGGAGATGGTCGGACTGGTCAGTGTTTCTCGCCGGCCCATCGGCGAATATTCCAAAGGTATGATCCGCCGAATCGGTTTGGCTCAGGCGCTGATAAACGATCCGGATCTATTGATCCTCGACGAACCGACCGCCGGGCTCGATCCTATCGGTACCCGACAAATCAAGGACCTCATTCGCGAACTCGGCCGACGAGGAAAAACAGTGCTGCTGTGCAGCCATCTGTTGGCCGATGTCGAAGATGTTTGTGACCGTATATGTATTCTTTATGGTGGCAAAACGCAGAAGCAGGGAAGTGTTGACGAGATGCTTTCCCGCCGGGAGTTTACCCAGATTTTAAGTCCGGCCCTGTCGCCCGATACCATCGCCAAGATCGAAAATATCATCATTGATCAGTATCCTGGTTGCCAAGTTGAGGTAGAAACTCCCCGTGACCGATTGGAGGAAGTTTTTTTGCGTATTGTCTCTGAGGCTCAGGCGTCGCAAATCGAGACTTCCGGCGCTATAATCGGTTCAGGAGTGAGTGATTTTCTTACTGCTTCCGTTTCGCCGGAAGACGAATCCAGGGCCGTTATTGAACAATTGGTCACAGATCGGCAGTCACAGAGCGACCTTCTCGGGCCGAGTGACGAATCTTCTTCAACGCAGGGGCCTTTGGCTGTGGCGCCACTGGAGGAGGAGACCGTCCGGGACGAAGTGCTCGAATCGCTGATCGGCTCTTCCACCACAGAGGTCGCCTCCGGGGATGGGGATTCGGCTGGTCAATGGAAGGGGGATGACGATTTAACCGCGTCGGTTGAGCCTGTCGATATTAAGGATCGCAGTTCAGACGATTTGCTGGTGGATCGTGGTGTTATTGACAACCTGCTCGGCGATCACCAGGACGATGGTCACTCAGTCCCATCGGAAGATTCAGCCGACGGCGATTCTCAAGACGATATTCCCCCACCCGGCCGGTAAGAATCTCAGGAAAGGACAGCGATGAGTGGAGTTTGGGCCATAGCGCGAAACCTGGTGAAAGAGGTTTTGCGAATGAGGGTGCTGGTGGTATTCACCATTTTGATAACCTTCTCCTATACCGTTTTTTTTGCGTGGTGGCTGCACCGTGGCATCGGTGGGGCCGATGAAAAAGTACAAACCTTCCTGAGTTACAGTTTAAGTTTCACCGCCGGTTTTTTGGCTTTGCTGACGATTTTTGTCTCTATTGCCACCATTACCCGCGATATTAAGCGTAAAGAAATATTTACCATTGCCACCAAGCCCGTCAGCCGCGGGCAGTACATGATTGGCAAATTTCTCGGTATGGCGCTGCTGAATTTCGCTTGTCTGCTAATCACTTCCGGCGCCATCTACGGTCTGGCCCGTTTCCTGCAATACTGGGAGCCGCAAAACGATTATGAAAAAGCCAAACTGAAAGAGCTGATTTTTGTCGCCCGCCGTGCCGTCAAGCCACAATTGCCGGATATCAGTGATAAAGTCCATAAAATCGTCGAACAGGAAATAGATCAGGCTGTTCGCAGTGAACCGGAAACATACAAAAACAATCCCCTCCGCCTCAAGTATCTACGGCAGACCTTAACCAGAGATTATGAAAAACGGCTTAGCATGGCCCAGGGCGCGGTCCCTTCGGGCAGCCATATTGTTTGGCATTTTACCGATGTTTTTCCTGTCGATCGCGAAAATGGTTACATTTACATCCGCTACAAACATGACGTTTCGGAGAACCCGTTCGATCTCAATGTTGTTAACGAATGGGGGTTCGGCCCTAAAGATCCGCTTATTTATGGCGGCGACCTTTTACCGCCCCGAAAAGAAGCTATTCGTACCGTGCATGAATTTCCTATTCCTGTAAGTGCCGTTTCTGCTCAAGGCGATCTTTATGTTTATTATCGCAACCTTACTCCCCAGCGTAATGTAACGGTTCTTCATCCGCCCGACACCGGGATAGAAGCTCTTTATGTTGCCGGCGGTTTCGAAGGCAACTTTATTCGGTCTATTCTGATGATTTATTTGCGGCTGCTTTTTCTGGGGGCCTTTGGCATAGCCATCGGCGCCTGGCTGAGTTTTCCTGTAGCGGTGCTGTTGGTATTGGTGGTGTATGTGACGGGTCTGGCCAGCGAGTTCATCAGTGATGCTCTGATTTGGGACGCCGGCAGAACTCTAAGAATAGTGCTCACTCCGATAGTGAACATTTTTCCCAAGTTTGCCACCTACGATCCGGTCCCGCAGATTGAAAAAGGAAAAATGGTCTCCTGGCAACTGCTTTGGGAGTGCTTGTTTTTTATGGTCCTGCTTAAAGGCGGCGTCGTTGCTTTGTTTGGCTATTTGGTGTTCAAGTTCCGCGAGCTGGCCCGGATTATTGTGTAGAGTGTTTTGCCCCGGCTGGTTGCGGTATTTCAGGTACTGAACGAAAACGCCAGGGATAATGATACCTATTGGGTATATAAATGCACAAAAGTTATTTAACATCACTGTTTCTCGGCTTGCTGGCCGTTGCTTTTTTAGCCGGGGCCGCTTCACGGCTGGAAACCATCCACGACATGCGAAAAGAATACAAGCTCCAAACGATAAACCCCTTGAAAGATCGTGAAGTTGCTGCTGAGCTGCGTCTGCCTTTGGTGGTTCTTTCCACCTTTCGCTCTTTGGCTATCGATTACCTCTGGATCAGGGCCGACAACCTCAAACAAGAGGGGCAATATTTTGACGCTCTGCATTTGGCCCGCATGATTTGTGTTCTTCAGCCCAATCTTGGTACGGTCTGGGATTTTCAGGCCTGGAACATGGCTTATAATATTTCTGTAGCTATGCCCACACCTCCCGAGCGCTGGAATTGGATTCGTGCCGGTTATAAACTTCTCCGCGACGAGGGGCTTGCTCACAATCCGCAAGACCCCCTGATATATCACTCTCTGGCATGGATTTTCTCTCATAAAATAGGTGGCATCTCCGACGATTTTCATCGCTATTACAAGCTGCAACTGGCCCAGGAAATGACCCCCTTACTGGTATCGTTAGACGGTGCTTTTATTAATTCCAACGAAGACATTTCCGCCATGGCCCAGATCACTTCCGATTGGAACGAACTCAAATCCGACCCGGAAATCGTAAAGATAGTCGATAAAATTAAAGCCGCCGAGCCTAAGTTTACCAGCGACGAGGAGATGTTTGACGGCCTGTTGGATTTCCGAATCAATGGGACCGCATACGCTCCTTCCCTACATCAGGTCATTGCCGACAATCAAGACAATGAGGCATTGAAGAAGCTGGACGCGTTTATTCGTGCCCGCATTTTGCGCGGCGAATGGAAACTCGAACCGCAGCGTATGCTGGAGATCAATAACAAATATGGTCCGGTAGATTACGAAGATGACACTGTCCATTTGAGCCTTGATTGGCGTTTGCCTTACACTCACGCCCTTTACTGGGGCGTGCGCGGCCTGGAGTTCTCAAAGGATGCACAAGACTTTAATGAGCTCAACCTTCATCGCATTATTTATCACAGTCTGCAGGACCTTTATCATTATGGCCATTTGCAGATACTGCCGTTTTCTCTTCCGTCCGAATTCGAGCGCCAATCAGGCCAGGAAGTACTTGATACCCCCCATGATATCCAGTTAATGGTTTTTAACAGTGAGGATCTGAGAATGTTTCCCATAGCATATCAGGCAACTTTGGATATTATGAAATTTTATGCTAAGATTGGCGCGAAAGGACCGGGTGGCATAGAGGATGGATCGGCGAACTTGTGTCGCTCTGGTATCGTCAGCCTTTATCTGATCGGACACCGTAAACTGGCATCAAAATATCTTGTCCACCTTCGCGAGCGTTATCCCGATAACGAAGATTACAGTATTCCCCTGGACAACTTTGTCCACGCCCGCATGAAAGAGGCGATTGATGCGATTCATCCTAAAGATGCCAGCGATTATGTCCTTAATCTTCTCCGCGACGCTTATGCCCGCTACGCCGTCGGTGACGACGAAAACGCTTCTATTCGGGAAAATTTGGCCGAAAGTGTCCTTGAAGCCCTGCAAAAGGAGCATCCTGACGAGGAAGACAGAATCGCCCGGCTGAAATTACGCCCCTTTGCCGAAATGCGTCTATTGGCCTTGACGGAATTCCTCACTGATGGGCAGGCCAATCCTGTTGTCAGAGCTTCGCTGTTAAAAAGGCTGGAAATTGACAGGCCCACATTGTATAATCGGGTGATGGTGGAACTGGAAAAAGTAAGCTCCCGCAGCCCCGATTTATAGGTGCAACCCTGCGTGGTTGCCTTGGGCGCCTCTGATTTTTGGCGGCGATTCTATGTGGTTGCCCTTATCGCCTCTATTGGTAAGTTATGTTTGAAATACGCCCCGTTAAACCCGGTGAAATTGATCAGACCCTGGCCGTGCTTTTACACGATGCCAGTCTTGATGTGGCTCAGATTGCCGATAAAGTCGAATCCTTCCGCAGGATAGCTCAACAGGAACACTACGATCTGACCCGCCAAATTGTGGTTTTACGTGACAACAAAATAATTTATACCTGTCTGATGGTCCTCAACGCCGGGCGAACCGCTTTTGTTTTTTCCGCTGACGCCGACGAGAGCGATCCTGGGAAATACGAACATGCCGTCCGGGCCCTCCGGCGATTGTGTCAATGGGCCTTCCAGCAAGGCAGCGATCTTCTGGAGGTTTTGGTTGACACGACTGATACCAACAGACGAAGAGTCTGTTTACGATGCGGGTTCAAGCGGCTGACCGATTTGCTGTACCTTTCTCGGCCCTGTTATTTGCCGATCGAAGATTATACTCCGCCGGAAAATGTGAATTGGTTGCCCTACGATCAAAAGCAACATGATTTATTCAAAAAAGCGATTAGCGAATCCTATCAGGGCAGTCTCGACTGTCCGGAGCTGGAAAACCTTCGCGAAATAGAAGATGTTATTTGTTCACACAAAACAGCCGGACGTTTTGCCCCTCGTTGGTGGAAGCTGCTTTTATGGGATAATAAACCGGCAGGCGTACTTTTGCTGGCCCCTTCGCGGACTAATGATTTTATGGAACTGATCTATATGGGCCTTGCTCCTGCTATGCGGGCTAAAGGACTGGGCAAAGTACTACTCAATGAGGCCCTTTTCTGTGCTCGTCAAAGTGGTGTGGAATCGCTGCTTCTGGCCGTGGACCACCGTAATCATCCAGCCTGTCAGCTTTACAAAAAATTTGGTTTTGCTGAGGTTCTGCGCCGCACAGTGCTGTACTACTCACTCGGGTAGTAATCGAATATCCGTATTATCTGCTCATCAATATCAGCAATATGGTTTCCACTGGTTATCCACAAAGCCACTTACGTGGTGCATAAGCTGTGGACATAAAATTTTTTTTGTTCGTAACTGTTTATATCTTGGCGGTCTTACGTTTGTGGATAAAAAAAACGGATAATTTTGATTGAATAGATTAATTCAGACATTAAATTAGTCATTGTGGTCAAGGTTGTTGGAAGCCTTGAAAATGATTTCGTTGGTCCGAAATTTCTATTGGGTGTTGCGGATGTTGTCGGGTTTTGCCGGGAACCCGGCAGAAGGTGGTATGTATGGTTTACCGGGTTCCTGAGCCTGAGAGTGTTTGTGGTGACGGCCGGTGTGCCTTCTGTAAAATATACAAGCCAAGGTAAGAATATGGCGTTTCGCGTTTGATTGGGTGAATGGGTTGATATTTCTATCGGAACTGGTTAGTGAGGGAGACTTACTGTGAACGCTGAGTGCTTGGACATAATAGTTGATAAAATCGGTGAAGTGATCGCTCAAAAGGTTGGGCAGCAGCGATACAAAATATGGTTCAAAAATTCCACCCGCTTGATAATTGAAGATAGTTACGTCAAGGTAGGTGTACCGAATTTGTTTATCGGCGGATGGATCGAAAATCATTTTTCCGGGCATATCGGCGATGCCGTCGCCGAAGTTATTAATCAGCCTATGAAGGTGATCTTCGTTATCGATCCGGAGTTGTTCGGCTCACAGCGCCGCCGGCAGCTCGACTCTCAGGCGGAGTCTGTGTCCAAATCTACCAACCCGCCGGATCGTCAGCGCAACCGGTTGATTCGGCAGCCTACTCAGCAATTGCGATTAAAATTGAGTAATTTTGTGGTCGGCCCCTCTAATAGATTGGCTTACAAAAGTGCCCTGACGGTCGTTGAAGAACCTCGGACACACTTTAATCCGCTTTTTATCCACGGCGGCTGCGGCTTGGGAAAAACTCATTTGCTTCAGGGAATCTGCAATGCTGTTGCTGAGACCCGCCCACAGACCAGGTTTCTGTATGTTTCCGGCGAGGAGTTCACTAATCAGTTTATCCTGGCCCTGAAAACGGGGAAACTGGACATTTTTCGGCATCGGTTTCGTCAGGCCGATTTGCTGATCGTTGACGATGTCCATTTTCTGGCCAGCAAAAAGGCTACCCAGGAAGAGTTTTTGCATACCTTCAACACCATCAACACTGCTTCCAAGCAGGTTGTGCTCGCTTCGGACGCACCACCCAAAATGATCGGTCAGCTTTCTGATTCTCTGGTCAATCGTTTTATCTCTGGAATGGTCGTCAAAATCGATACCCCAGACTTTGATACCCGCTGTGCAATCCTGCGACAAAGGGCCGGTGAGGTGAACAAGGATGTTCCCGAGCCGGTCATTGAATATATATCTGAGAATATTCGAGCGAATGTTCGCGAACTGGAGGGCGCCCTGCTCAAATTGATCGCTTACACTTCCTTGAGTAATCAGCCGATCTCCCTTCCATTGGCACGAGAGGCGCTGGAAGATCACATCACACGTACCGACCCCATCGTTCACCTGTCGGATATTGAGGCGGTGGTCGCCACCTTTTTTGGTGTCACCCCCGCTGATGTCCATTCTTCCCGCAAAACCAGAACTATCAGTATGGCTCGTTCGTTCGCGATGTATTTAGCCCGCAAGCATACAACCATGTCCTTCCCGGAGATCGGACGGTTCATGGGCAATAAAAACCATGCCACCGTTATTCTCGCCTGCCGAAAAGTCAAAAACCTGCTCAAAAACCAACAACATCACGTTATTTGGCAATCTTCTACCGGCAAACGCGAAATGAAAATCGAACCGCTACTGCAGAAACTCGAATCCGCAATCAGCAGATGACATGCACAACGGTATTTTTGTAGCGTTTTCGATGAATCTCACATTATGACACCATTAATTATCAGTATCAGCGGATTGCGAGGCATTGTCGGACGATCGCTCACCCCCAACGTGGCGGTCGAATACGGTATGGCCTTCGGCACTTTCCTGCGCCGCAACAAACAGAGCGACAAGCCCACCAGTGTTTGTATTGGCCGGGATGGTCGCCCTTCCGGAGCCATGCTGGCCGCGGCGATAAGCGCCGGTTTGATGGCTACCGGCTGCGAAACCATCGATCTGGGTATTGTAACCACTCCCGGAACAGCCTTGATGACCCGCTATCTGTCCTGTGACGGCGGTCTTGTCATTACCGCTTCACACAACCCCATAGAATGGAACGGCATCAAGCTGCTCCGCTACGATGGTATCGCCTTTCCTGATGATCAGGCCCGCGGCATCCAGCAGTTATATTACGACAAACAGTTTGACCTTCAGGAAGCCCTGGGAGTTGCCCAAGCTTGCGGTAATACCAAAACCCATGCTGTTCATGTTGATACAGTATTGCAACTGTGCGACAAAACCCTGATTGCTTCCAAGCGTTTCAAGGTCGTGCTGGACAGTATTAACGGCGCCGGATGTTATGTTACCGCTAACCTGCTCTCTAAGTTGGGATGCGAACTGATCCATCTGAACAATCGTCCCACCGGCATTTTCGCCCATCCGCCCGAACCAACCGTACAAAACCTCGCTGAGCTTGGTCCGATAATTTCTAAACATTCCGCTGCTATTGGTTTTGCCCAGGATCCCGATGCCGACCGATTGGCCGTTATCGACGAAAAGGGCAATTATATCGGCGAAGAATACACCCTTGCCCTGGCAGCTAAATATATTTTTAGTAAAAAGAAAGGTTCTGCCGCCGCCAACCTGTCCACCTCACGTATGATCGACGATATTGCCGCCGCCGCCGGCTGCTCGGTGATCCGCACCCCCGTAGGCGAAGCTCATGTTGCCGGCGCCATGCAGCAACAAAACTGCGTTATTGGTGGTGAAGGTAACGGTGGAGTCATAGATTTACGCGTAGTGCCTGTACGCGACAGTCTGGTCGGCATTGTCTTGATATTGCAGCTTTTGGCCCAGACCGGCAAAACCGTCAGTCAACTGATCGATGAAATCCCCCGTTATCATATAATTAAGACCAAGTTTCCTTGCCCGCGGGAAAAAACCGCCTCGATCCTGGAGACGGTCAGGCAACATTACACTGATTTGGCAGGCGATGATGTCAAAATCGACACTCGTGACGGCATTCGCGTCGATTTACCTCAGGGGTGGGTCCAATTACGTGCCAGCAACACCGAGCCTGTCATGCGGATCATAGCTGAATCTGCCACAGTGGGTGATTCTCAGCAGTTCATCGACCATATCCAGGCCCTTATAGGGCTATAATTATGGCGGGTGTGGCAGTCCGGCCCGTTTCTATCTGCCCACTTGGCATATTTTTCAGGGTGACCATGTCGTCTTAAGTGTACATAACATCTTGTTTTATGAGTAGTTATGGTTGTCGCCGATGTTTTGGCATGGTCTTTGCTACATTTCCACATAAGTACTATTACGTTTGTTCCAACATAGGAGTTAACAAAATGTCAAAAATAATCGGTATAGATTTGGGGACCACCAATTCAGTAGTTGCGATTTTGGAAGGCGCTACGCCCAAGGTGCTGATAAATGCCCAGGGCTCGCGTCTGACCCCTTCAGTAGTGGCTTTTACCGACAAAGGCGAGCGCCTCGTCGGCCAGATTGCCCGACATCAACAGGTGACCAACCCCACCAACACGGTCTATTCGATCAAGCGATTCATGGGACGCCGCCACAACGAGGTGTCTTCCGAGGAAAAAATCGTACCTTATAAGATTGTCGGCGGACCGGAAGAACTCGTCAAGGTTAAGATCAGGGACAAGCAGTACACACCCCCGGAAATATCAGCCATGATCCTTCAGGACCTCAAAAAAACCGCTGAGGATTATCTCGGTGAGAAGGTCGAACGGGCGGTTATTACCATTCCAGCATATTTCAACGATTCCCAGCGCCAGGCCACCAAGGATGCCGGCCAGATCGCCGGACTCAAGGTCGAGAGGATCATCAATGAGCCGACCGCTGCCGCTCTTGCCTATGGGATGGAAAAGAAAGCCAACGAAAAAATCGCCGTCTTTGACTTTGGCGGTGGCACCTTTGACATCTCCATCCTTGATATCGGCGATAACGTTTTCGAAGTGCTCAGCACCAACGGCGATACCCATCTTGGCGGCGACGACATCGATGAAATCCTGATAAATTACATTGCTGACGAATTCAAAAAGACCGACGGCATTAACCTGCGCAAGGATTCCATGGCCCTGCAGCGATTGAAGGAGGCCGTCGAAAAAGCCAAATGCGAACTGAGCAGTTCTCTGGAAGCTACCATCAATTTACCATTTATAACTGCCGATCAATCCGGCCCCAAACACCTCCAGATGACCATCAATCGCAGCACTTTTGAGAAGATTATCGCCGATATTCTTCAGCGGCTCAAAGGCCCATGCGAAAAGGCCATTGCCGACGCCAAACTTAAAGCCAGCGATATAGATGAAGTGGTGCTGGTCGGCGGCTCGATCCGTATCCCAAAGGTACAGGCCCTGGTCAAGGAAATTTTCGGGCGTGAGCCTAACAAGAGCATCAACCCTGATGAGGTGGTTGCTGTCGGCGCCGCCCTACAGGGCGGCGTTCTGGCCGGTGACGTCAAAGACATTCTTTTGCTCGACGTTACCCCTCTGTCACTCGGAGTCGAAACCCTTGGCGGCGTCATGACCAAACTGATCGAACGCAACACCACCATTCCCACATCCAAAAAGGAAATATTCAGCACCGCTGCCGACAGTCAGACCACCGTTGATATTCATATTCTGCAGGGCGAACGGGAATTCGCCGCTGACAATCGCACCCTGGGCCGCTTCCAGTTGGCCGGTATCCCTCCGGCGCCTCGTGGTATGCCCCAGATTGAGGTTTTGTTTGACATCGACGCCAACGGTATTCTCAACGTTTCCGCCAAGGATACCGCCACCGGTAAGGAACAGTCTATCGAGATCAAAGGATCGTCCGGCCTTAGTGAGGACGAAATTGGGCGGATGCAAAAAGACGCCGAGCAGCACGCTGAAGAGGACCGCCGGCGTCGTGAACTGGTCGATCTGAAAAATCGGGCCGATCAGCTTGCCTACAGTACCGAGGGTGTTCTGAAGGAACACGGCGATAAGGTGCCCCCCGAGGAACGATCCAAAATCGAATCGGCCCTCAACAATCTCAAGGGAACCCTCAAACAGGACGACCCAGAGGCCATCAAACGCGCCATGGAAAACGTCACCGCCGCCAGCCAGGCTATCGGCAAAATTATGTACGAACAGGCCGCCGCTCGGCGGCAGACCGCCGCTCCATCTGGGGAACCGCCTGCCTCCGAGGCGACCGAGGCAAAACAGAAAGGCAACGGCAATGTTATCGATGCCGAGTTCGAAGTCGAAGACTAGTGGAGTCATATAGATCAAAAGCAGCAGTGAAAACAACAAACCGGTTTCCCCTGACCTCCAGCAGGTTTTACTTGCCAGCCGAGGCTTTGCCTGTCAGGTAGCCCGGCTCGCCGCCGACCGCCATTGCACTGACGTTGTAATCATGGAATTAGCCGATATCTCTCCTGTTGCCAGGCATTTTGTTATCGCTACCGGCACCAGTGATCTCCAGATACGCTCCGTTGCCCGCGAACTCGAACAGTTGGGCAAAGAGTGTGGTTTTTCTGTGTATGGTCACGCCGGCATCCAGCAGGGCCGCTGGGCCGTCGTTGATTTTGTGGACATAGTAGTCCACCTTTTCGACAGCGAATACCGTGCCTTTTACGATCTCGAACTGCTATGGGGAGACGCCCCACGCATCGATTGGCGCCCAAATAAAAACTTATGTTCGGATGATCTGTAACCAATAGGGTAATTTGGCCGGGACGTCTTTAGTTCGGGTGTTTCCATGAGAAGATTTCACAATCAGTCGAAAATGAGTCCCCCGGACCGTAACCGGCAATAATGAGAGCACGGGCACTGCCAGCGGCGGGTGGCAAATAGACAGCAGCAAAATCATCATGACCGCCTTTCATGGGACCAACGTTTATCAGATCGCCTTTGGGGGCATCATAGACCCAGGCTGAATCGAGAATGACATCAGGACCGCTCCCGGTGCCGGGATCGTCCTCACCACCGCAAATCAGAAAATACCGGCCGCCACGATTGCCATCGCCGGTAAACAAATCAACCGCACACATATCGGAAGTACCCCGCTGAGCCTTGCCGGCGGCAGTAGGGTTAAGGCGTGGACCTTCGGTAAGAATATCGGCGGTGGGATCGTAGAACCATGTCTGGTTGACACAGCGATTAGTGTAAACTTCCTGCCCGCCGGCCAGGAAAACCTTGCCGTTATAAAGCACAACAGCCGTCTGATCGTCGAGCACCTTGGGCAGCCGCGACCTGCAAAGCTCAAAGGTCTCGGTATTAGGGTCAAAACGCTCGATCCTGGTGGTCCGACCGCCGATGAGCAATACCGCCCCATCGGCCAGAGTAACAACGGCATGGTCGCTGTGCTTGACCTTACTTTTTCCCAGAGTCGCTCGCACAACGAAATTGACGTCTGGGTCTTTTTCCGAGATGGTTTTTGTAGGTTCGACAATTTCAGCCTGTTCTTTTTCTCCGGTAATCAAAACCCGTCCATCGGGCAGCAGGTTCAGGCGGGGATTCTTACGGGCCTCCGCCATGGAAGGCAAAAGGTGAAACTTTTCGGTAGCCGGATCAAATAATTCAATGGAACGCAGCTTTTCTCCGTCTTGGCCGATGCCTCCGACTATCAGCACCTTACCGGATGCCAGAACAATAGAATTATGCCCCAGCCGAGCGTAGTTTAATTGTCCTTTGGCGATGCGCCAGGAGAGTTTTCGGTGATCGTAGATGCGGGCCATAGTGGTTACCAGCGGTATTTTGCCGAACAGTTGGCCATATCCGCCGGTCACCAGAGCATCACCGCCCAGAAGTGTTACCGCCGAATGAGCCACCGTAGGGGCCGGCACCTTCGCCGCCGTGGTGAAAGAAAAGGAAGCCGCCTGGCCACAGGCAGCCGAGGTCGCCGCCAGAACATTAACCGTAAAAACCAACTGGATTACCTGTTTGCCGGACATTGCTTTGCATTCCGTCCTGACCAGGCGGGGGCCTGGAACCAAATAGGGGTCTCCCTCCCGGCCAATCAATCAAAAAAGTGTTTTTGATTTCTCCAGGCGTTTGAGTCCATGTTTGACATAGTTTTCGGAAATGTCGATACCAAGGTATTTGCGGTCCAGTGAGGCAGCCACGATAACCGTAGTGCCACTACCGCTGAAAGGGTCGAGAACCAGATGACCGGGCGAGCTTGCGGCTTCGATGATTCTCGCGAGGAGTTTTTCCGGCATCTGACAGCCGTGGAATCCGGTTCGCTCCCTAAACGTGCCGCAAACCCGTGGAACGTGCCATGTATCCTCGTCCGGTGCGAACGCTTCGGGGATTTCCTGGGGCCGAAGTATCCATGTATCGTCAGGCACTTTACCTTTCGGATGGGCGCGCTTATCGTTATAGGTAGTCTGTCGGGCCGAAGGAACCCGAATGGCCTGATCGTTAAAGATAAAACTCTCCTCGCTTTTCACAAAATAAAAAATATGGGTATGCGAACGCGAAAATTTCTTTTTAGTGTTTTGGCCGAACGTATAATACCAGACAATCCAGTTGCGCATAATCAGCCCCAGTTCGCGTGCGATTACGCGAATCTCAGCGGCATAATCGTCACCGATAGCGATCCAGAACGAACCATGTTCGGCCAATACATCATAACAAGCCTTCATCCAGTTTTTGGACCACGTGACATATCGGTCGTGGTCCATCTCATCGTGATATTGATCGTATTCGTACCCGATGTTGAACGGCGGGTCGGCGAAAACAAGATCAACAAAAGGCTGCCCGCCGCGTTGCTGCAGTTCACTGCGTAACACTTCGATACAATCGCCCTGAACAATGGTGTTTTCCAATATATCCTGCATGGGGCCATTGTAGGGGCGAGTGAGCTTGGGAGCAACAATAAATTCCAACAACCAACCGGTATGGCACTGCTAAGCTGGGCACTGACTTGTTTTTTCAGCCGCCGACGCCCTGGCCGCAGCACCTTTTGTATTTTTTACCACTGCCGCAGGGACATGGTTCGTTACGCCCGACCTTGGGTTTTTCCAGTTTGATTTGTTTTACCACCCGCTGACCCTGTGGCCCCTGAGCGGCTTCCTGCTGAGCTTCGAACTGCTCATACCCCGAGTGCATGGCGCTGGAGATGTTCCATACACTTCGCATCTCGGCGGTACTTCCCAGTTGGGCCTTGAAGATGATGTCGGTGACCTTGTCGCGAATATTGCTGAGCATTTCCTGGAACATTCGGAAACCTTCGCGTTTGTATTCCATCTTCGGGTCTTTCTCCGCGAAGCCGCGCAGCCCGACGCTGCCCTTGAGATGGTCCATCGCGTAAAGGTGGTCTTTCCATGTAGAGTCGTATATTTGCAGTAGTACATATTTTTCCAGTTCCGTAAGTTCGCTGCGCAGGAACTGACGGGCGCCGTTAAAGATACTCTCCTGAGCGTTTTCTTCGTTCAACTCGTTCGGCTCCAGGTCCATCGCGAATCGCTCATGGGCCCATTGCGTCAGAATCTCTTTGTCTTCCTCATGCCAACGACATTGCTTCAGATGCCGGTCGATTTCCTGGATCAGTTTTCCGTTGTGATATTCTTTGCTCAATTCCAAGAGCCGTTTTCTTGTTTTTTCATACGAACTGTTCTGAATTTCCTCCACAGTCAGGTCAGCCCGGTATTTGCGCTGGGCCCAATAGACCACTTCCTGGGCGGCGTAACTGCTGCCGGACTGCTGACGCCGCATGGCCATATTCAATATAAAGTCAACCGGATATTCGATCTCCCGCTGTCGATAAGCCCCTCGGGCCCGTTCCAGCAGATATTCTTCGATCTGCCCGCGGTTCTGCCCGGCCAGTTTTTCTTCGTTTACTTCGATAGCGAACTTATGATTGAACCATTCTTTGAGAGTCTGTTGGCCGAAACTATCGCTGAGAAAACCGGCTATCCGCGTATAATCACATTTGTCTATCTGCTGACCGGCCGCTTCTATTAGTTGTTCCTGTACCTCGTCCATCGTCATTTTTCGCAACTGGTTTTGTGAAACATTTACATTGAACTTACTCATGGCCCATTTGCCCAGTCCTTTCAGGTCCCAATCTTTCGGATCGGCGTCTTCGGCCATGTATTCGCCCAGGGTGATAGTGATTTCCTGTTCGGCATTGTTCTTGGCATGTTCACGCAGCGTTTCTTCCATTTCGTTCGGATCATTATTGCGGATACGGTCCAGTTCGATATCCACTCCCATCACCGACCGGGCCCATTCCGCCACGCACTCGTACGGATAATCCTTATCGAGCATTTTTTTGCAGGTTTCCGCTATCGTCTCATCGACCATCTCCCAGATCAGCCCTTCGAGTCTTCTGCCTTCCAGAATAGACTGTCGGCGGGTATAGAACACCTGCCGCTGATAGTCCATCACCTCATCGTATTCCAGCAGACTCTTGCGGGCCTCGAAGTTACGTTGTTCGACTTTTTTTTGTGCCTTTTCCACGCCGGCGCTGATCCGCTTATGACAAATCGGGTCACCTTCCTGCCAGCCGATCCAGTGCAGCGCCTTGACGGTCCACTCCGGTGCAAAAACACGCATCAGATCGTCGTCAAACGACAAAAAAAACTGGCTCGAACCCGGATCGCCCTGTCGTCCGCATCGCCCGCGCAACTGATTGTCGATCCGACGGGCTTCATGCCGTTCCGTCCCCAGCACGTGCAGCCCGCCCATCTCGATTACCCCAGCACCCAGCTTGATATCCGTTCCGCGACCGGCCATGTTCGTGGCGATGGTCACGTTGCCGAACACTTTGCCGTCGCGACGCCGATGCTGGTGGCCTGCCTTGGCAACAATCAATGCTTCACGGGCATGCTGCTTGGCGTTTAGCAGTTCATGATCCAAACCGTATCGGCTTGTCAGTGCCGCTGAAAGTTCCTCGTTCTTTTCGATGCTGATCGTGCCTATCAACACCGGCTGACCGCTGCTGCTGGTCTCGTGTATCGCATCGACGATAGCGTTGAATTTTTCTTTTATCGTCTTATAGATCAGGTCTTCCCGGTCATCGCGGATGACCGGTTTGTTTGTCGGTATCTTCAGCACGTCCAGTTGGTATATCTTGGCAAACTCGTCCGCTTCGGTCATCGCCGTACCCGTCATCCCCGCCAACTGCTGATACAGTTTGAAAAAATTCTGGATCGTTATGGTCGCCAGCGTTTGGCTTTCCTCTTTGACGGTTACGTTTTCTTTGGCTTCCACCGCCTGATGCAGACCGTCCGACCACTGCCGTCCGTGCATCAGCCGTCCGGTGAACTCATCGACGATAATGACTTCGCCGTCCTGCACTACGTATTCTTTTTCATGTTCGAAGACCAGATGAGCACGCAATGCCTGTTCCATCAGGTGCGGCCATTCCATGTTACTGCCCACGTAGAAGCTGCCAACCCCGGCTATATCCTGGGCCGCTCCGATCCCGTCATGCGTCAGATGCACGCTATGGCGATCATATTCCACCTCGTAATACTGCGTGGTCTGCGCCAGATTGTCTTCCAGGCTCTCCAGTTTTTGTTCGGATTGCGACAGTTGGTTTTCCGCTTTGCTCAGACGCTTGTCGTTTTTCTCCTTTTTGGCCTCGCTCATTTCACCGTAGGCGTTAGCGATAATCCGTTTCGTCTGATCAATCTGTTTTTCCAGGTCGCTGTAGTTCTTTTGCAGTCGTATCAGGTCCCGGGCTATCTTGTCCGCCTGCTTGTAACGCGCCGTATCATCGTATGCCGGACCCGATATAATCAACGGCGTCCTCGCCTCATCGATCAAAATCGAGTCCACCTCATCGATAATCGCGTAGTCGAGCGGTCCCTGCACCTGCTCTTCCGGGGCCACCTTCATGTTATCACGCAGATAATCGAACCCGAACTCGTTATTGGTTCCGTAGGTGATATTGCAACTGTACTGCTGTTTTCTTTCATCGCCCCGCGTATCCATATCCGCCTGGATCGCCCCGACCGTCAGTCCCAGCGATTCGTAAACCACCCCCATCCAGTCCCGGTCACGCTTGGCAAGGTAATCGTTTACGGTTACGATGTGCACCTTCCGTCCGCTGAGCACCACTACATAGACTGCCAGCGTCGCCACCAGGGTTTTGCCTTCCCCGGTAGCCATCTCGGCGATCTTACCTTCGTACAGTACGCTCCCCCCAATCATTTGCACGTCGAAATGCCGATACCTAAACGGCGGCCGTTTCATCGCATCATATTTGGCCCGCACCTCGGCATAAAACTCCGGCGGCAGCTCGATTTTATTGACATCTTCCCCCCCTGCCACCTGTTGTTTTACCTTGGTGTAAATCTGCCCCACATCCGCCGACAAAATCGACGAGTCAAACTCGAACTGATCGTCAAACACATTGCGAATCCCCAGATACCGGTCCGAAGCCTCTCGCACCACCGCAAACGCCTCAGCCAGTACCCCATCGCAGCATTGACGCAGTTGCCCGGTCAAATGAGCCTTGGCCGGCTTACGGGCCTCTTCAGGCAAAAGCTGCAAGTCTCGCAGCCTTTCCCGCAGATCACCCCTGATAACCTCTTTCTCCAGTTGGCCGATCCGGTCACGAAACTCATTCGTTTTATTACGCAATTCGCTATCGGTCAGTCGCCCGTACTGCTCCTCCAGGGCGTTAACTCGGCTGACAAAATCCTGCCGTTTCTTGACATACCGGTCGCTGGAACTGCGAAATATCTTCAGCAGCGTCTTACCGATATATTCCGTAACCAATTCAATGCCTGCCATGCCATTCCTCGCATTATCGCGGTCTGCCCAATACGCAAACCCTACCTGCCCATGTAGTTAACCATCTTTGCCACTGATTTGCAACTAATAAAAAGTGTTCCCCCGACTAACAGGCCTGCCCAGCCCGTGCGATTAACCCTATTGTAAAGGATCGGATTATTGGTTAAACTGACAAAAAAGGAGATAACAATGCAGCAGAATCGACGCGATTTCTTAAAAACAGTGGGTTCGGCAACAGCTTTTCTGGCAGTCCCGCAAGCCCTCCGGGCCACCGCCACCCCCCAAAGTAGTCCCAACATAGTCTATATCCTGGCCGACGACCTGGGTTATGGTGATGTGTCATGTCTCAACAAAGACGGCAAAATCCCCACCCCGAACATAGATCGCCTCGCACGGGATGGCATGACCTTTACCGACGCCCATTCCGGCTCAGCCGTTTGTACCCCTACCCGTTACGGCATTCTCACCGGACGTTACTGTTGGCGGACGCACTTGAAGAAGGGCGTTCTTTTTGGATATTCACCCGCACTGATCGATACGAACCGAATGACCGTCGCCTCACTCCTGAAGCAGCATGGCTACAAAACCGCCTGCGTTGGGAAATGGCATCTCGGCCTGGGCCGCGAAGACAAGACCGACTACACCAAACCTTTGAGCCCGGGTCCCAACGACCTGGGATTCGACTATTTCTTCGGCATTCCCGCCTCGCTGGACATGACGCCATATTGCTATATCGAAAACGACAAGCCCACAACTGCGCCGGACAACACGATCGAGGGTTCCGAATCACCCGCGCTTTGGCGTGCGGGCCCCATATCACCCGATTTCCGACATATTGACGTTCTGCCGACCATCACTGAAAAGGCCGCCGAGTTCATCGACAATACCGCCCGGCAATCGCCCGGCAAACCATTTTTCCTGTATTTTCCACTCACCGCCCCGCACACCCCAATCGTGCCAAACAAGCAGTTTGTCGGCAAAAGCGGTATCGGCGGATATGGCGATTTCGTCTGCGAAGTTGACTGGACCGTCGGCAGGATCATCAACGCACTTGAAAAGAACAACCTGCTCGATAACACTCTCATTATTTTTACCAGTGACAACGGTTGTTCGCCCGAGGCACGCTTTGACGACCTGAAAAAACTTGGCCACAACCCAAGCTATCTTTTCCGCGGCCACAAGGCCGACATCTTCGAAGGCGGACATCGCATCCCCTTTATCGTCCGTTGGCCCGGCAGGGTCAAACCCGCTTCGTCATCTGACCAGACGATCTGCCTGACCGACCTGTTGGCAACCCTCGCCCAGATCACCGGCCAAAAACTACCGGAAAACGCAGGCGAAGACAGCGTCAGCATCCTACCTGCCTTATTGGGGCAAAAACTCGATAAACCGCTCCGAGAAGCAGTTGTGCACCATTCTATCAACGGTTCGTTTTCGATCCGCCAGGGCAAATGGAAACTCGAACTATGCCCCGGCTCGGGCGGCTGGAGCTATCCACGCCCACAAAAGGCTAAAAAACTTAACCTGCCCCCGATCCAGCTTTACGACCTCACCAGGGACATCGCCGAACGCGAAAACCTTTACAAGGACCACCCTGACGTCGTCAAACACCTCACCGAACTACTCGAAAAATACAAACGCGCCGGACGCAGCACACCCCTGCCAGCGACAATCTCCTGATTGGCATTCTTCATGCCGGGCCGGCTTGCCTTGCTTCTGATCTGGGGAAACCCGAAATACAAAGTGATTACCAAGATTATTGTCACAATGGTTGCTATTGTGGCAACTATCTTGTTTGGCCAGCTTGTGGGGATGTATCAACGCTTAATACAGCAGATAGACGCCCCTGGATTGCGTTAGGGAACCTCTTAGAGGCTCCCTATTGTGAGCATCCGGAACATTTCCATTTCAACCGGCGCCTCAAAGAGTTGTCCATTTATGCTGAACGGGTTGATTGCTGTGCCTGCCAGCAGGCCGAATGTTCTTTGGCTGGTGATGTTTCCCAGGCTTGTTCGACCGAATTTTATTTTCGAAATACTTCCCTCGAAACCGGAAGAATCATCTTGTGTAAAATAAGCGAGGTCGCCGCCGGGATTCACTGCAGAGGCAGTTATCGTACCTGAGTAGCTTCCCTTTACTTTCAGCAACTCGATGTTGCCTCCGGCGAAGGTGTCTTCCAGACCGCCAAGTCGGCCGTCCGGGCCGAGATCGGCGCCGGCCAGGATCATGTTGTCAATGGCATCGGCACTGATATAAACTCGATTCAGATTGCCGCCGGCGGAAATGGTGCTGTCGGTCAGATTTCGAGTAAATTTGACGTAATCGATATTCGCGCCGGCTGAGATATTGACGCCGCTGCCATTTTGAGCCTGAATACGACTGATGTTCTCCTGTGCTCGAATTGTCATGCTGGTCAATTGGCTGGTGCGTATGCTGTTGATTTCGGCGGCGGTAATGTCAGCCGCTATGTTGCCGCGAGTGGCTTTGATTCTTCCAATCTGATCTTCGACTTCAACGCTGCCGGTAAGATTTCCCCTGCGAACGATAAGTTTATCGAGATCGCCATTTGTAATCTCGATCGCGGCTGCCAAATCACCTTTTGTTATGTCCACCGAGCCGGCCGAATCTGCCGACAGTGTTCCGCCGGCAAAGCTCTCGGCCTGAAAACGCCACAGATAACCGGTAATGTCAATATCGACATTTTGACCTATTTCACCGGATAGTATCTGTAAACCGCAATCAATTAGTGGCCGCTGCGGTTCACTGGAAACGAGATTGATCTGAACATTATCGTCAATCGCACCGAGGAGGAGTTTGTTCAGACTGTGCTGGAAGTCTATCCGGTCGGTAATTTCCACGTGAGGCGCTATAACAGATTTCAACGGCGCGTCGGCCAAAATTGCTCCTACCGTGATCGGTATTTGTTTGTTGTTCGTTTTGATTCGTAAAACACTGTTTTCATCTGTGTTGTTGAGAATAATCTGTTCTATGATATTGTCTGAACCGACCGATTCGCCCAATAAGATCATAGCATCGCCGAGACCGTCGAGACTGACAGTTATGGTTTGCTGCTGGGCTGTGACAAAGCGATAACTTTGGTTATGATGAATGATCTCCGCGGCAACGACAACGAAATCCTGGGTGGCGGAAGTGACCAGATCGTTGCCCGCTATGTCACTGATAACCCCATCGGACAGCACCGACAGGCGATAAGTGTCCGGCCCCAACTTGGAAGTGCCGGTCACCGTTTGGGGCATGGTCAGAATAACTTTTTGGGCCGAGTTGTTATAAACGGCGGAGGTAATAGCAATGATGGTTTCGTTGCCGTCGTCAAAAGTGCCGTCGCCGCCGGCAGCAGTCAAGACGTAACTGTCCAGACTGACGACGGAATCAGGATCAATATCGTTTTCGCTAAAGACAATATCGATATGTGTCGGCCCATAGTTGAGCCATAACGAATCAGTGACAATAGCAGCCACTTCCGGCGACTGATTGTCATAGACAAAAGTGTATATTTCAGAAAGCTCCGAGCTGTTGCCAAGTCCGTCAAATGCCCGGGCCAGAAGAAGATTTTCACCTTTGCGGACCAACGAACTGTCTATATACAACTGATATTGACCAGACTGGGTTTCATTGGCAAACCCGGCGGATAAGCCGTTGATAATAACTTCAACGGATATTTCAGGATCGGCGGTAACATGGACAAGCGGATTGGCATTGTTGGTTATATTGTCCGAATCGTCAGCGCCAGTGTCGGAGTTGCTATCGATCTGTGGCGATTGAGGCGCAGGAGGACCGGCGGTGTCGATTTCAAAGATAAATATCAGCGGCTGTGTTTCGAGCGAACCGCCGGGGTATTGATCGGCAGCTATGTTTTGCAGGGCCCAGTTGCCTGCTTTATCGCGCAGAGATATTCCAGGATTGATGGTAAGTTGATAAGTATCGTCTGTCAGAATGACAGCCGTGTTCAGTTGCACTAAACCGGAAACGGAATCCACCGTAACGCTGGTGATGGGTATAGTCCATTCGTTTCCGTCTTCGAAGGTTCCGTCACCGCCGGAACCCAAAAGCAGATGTCCACTGGTGTTAGCGGCGGCCAGGCTGTCGAGGTCATCACCCTGAATATACAACTCAACTATCCGGGTGGTTTGGGTATAAGTACCCATTGGAAAATAATTGTATATAACCGGTGGAGTAGTGTCAATAATAAGATTCAAAGTAGCCGATCGAGCGGTGTTGCCGACAGGATCTGTGCTGACAACTTCAATATGATTCAAGCCTTCGCGCAATTGGCCGTCTTCGAAAGTGTATTGCCAGGCACCCTCGTCGTCGGATTGAACCTCTGTTATGCTGTCACCGGAAACAAGAATTTCTACTGAACTGTTCGGCTTGACGGTACCGAAAATATCCGGAGTTACATTATTGGTTAGCCCGTCAGATTGACTCGAACCGCTATCCGTTTCAGGAGAGATGGCCGGGACAACGGGGTCATCCTGCTGCAGGTCCAGGGTAACTGTTAAAACCGGCGATGCGACAGAAACATTGCCGGCAAGATCGGTTATGATGGTGTAGATTTCATTTGCACCTTCGGTCAGGACACCAGGGGAGAAAGTGTAGGACCAGTTGCCGGAATTGGCGGCGGTAAGCCGGGTCAGGAAGAGATTGTTATGGTAAATATCAAGCAGTGCCGCCGGTTCGGTGGTTCCCTGGATGGTAGCGGTTTCATCGCTTGTCAGGTTGTCGTAGTCGCTCACTCCTGTATCGCTGCCGGATTGCAGATCAGGCAGCAGCGCAATCGGCAATGTTGTGTCAAGGACAATGGTTAAGGCATAGGAAGGTACGCTTCTGGTACCGGAGGTGTCTTCGGTAATGATGGTGATTTCGTTATTGCCTTCACTGAGGTCATCGGTGGCAAAAGTATACCGCCAGAAACCGTTGTTGTCGGAGGCGGCTGTGCCTACTAAATTCGCATCGACATAAACATCCACTGTGCAGTTGGCATCGGTTTTACCGTCACAAACAACATTTCTGATGTTGGTTTGATTATCGGTGTTGATGCTGCCGCTATCGCTGGCGCTCCGCAGATTCGGCGATGCCGGCTGGGTCGGCTCAACGTTGAGCCAGATAGTCAAATCTTCCGAAGGCTGTGAAACATTTCCAGCCGTGTCGGTGGCAACGACGTCAACCTGGCGCACTCCGGTTTGGATTTCTCCCTGCACAAAAGTATAGGACCAATTGCCCGCACCGTCAGCCTCCACGGTATCGACAGGTTCGCCGTCAACGCGAATGCTTATGTGAGTGTTGGGATCGGCCGTGCCGCTGAAGGTGGGCGTTTCATCTGAGGTGATATCATCATTGTTGGAAGCACCCGTGTCGGAGGCGTCCGCCAGATCGGGCAACCCCGGCTGGGCAATCGTGGTATCGAAAGTAATCGTAAGAACTGGAGAACTAGCTGAGACATTGCCCGCTTTGTCGGTGGCGACCACGGTTATTTGATTGGCGCCTTGAGCTAATTGGCCGATTGACATGGTATAGTTCCAGGTTCCGCTCGAGAGCAGATGCTCACTAATGGTATCGATCATGTTTGGTCCGCCACCCTGATTGACAAATATCTGTAGCGAACTGCTGACTTCTACCGTACCGCTGATGGTCACATTGGGGATATTGGTCAGGTCGTCATCATCGGCATCGCCGGAGTCGCTGCCGGCGTTCAGATCGGGGGCAGAAGGAATGCCGGCCGTATCATCCAGCGTGACCGTCAAGGTGTTGCCATATCCCGACAGGTTGCCGGCTACATCGCGCTGAGCAACCTTAATGATATTATTTGTACCGCCGGCGGATCCGTTAAGGCCGGCGACAAACGTATATGACCATTGGCCGTCACCATTGGCGTCGGTTACAGTGTCAAAGTTATCGTTTCCGTTGAGGCTGATGATGACGGTGGCGTTTTTTTCGCAATCGCCGTCAATTGTGACACCGGCAATATTGGTGTAGTTATCGCTATCGCTGGAGCCACTGTCTGAGGCGACGTTTAAATTAGGAGCGGCGGGTGTATCAATTGTAGTATCCAGGGTAACGATCAGATCTGTGGAATAATCACTAAGATTGCTCGAATCATCCTCGGCGCAGGCATCGATGATATTTGTGCCTTCGATTAAATCGTCAACGCCGTCGAAGGTATAGGTCCAGTTGCCGCCGCCATCACTGGCAGTATTGCCCACCACCGTACCATTAACTCGAACATAAACAGTACAACTAGCGTCAGCGGTGCCGCTGATGGTAGCGGTTCCCAGCGAAGTGATGTCATCATTATTAGCATCACCGAGATCGCAAGCATCCAGCAGGTCAAGTGAGTCGGGTACGGATATCAGGGTTTCTATGGTAATGGTCAGCTCCGCGGAATCGCTGCTGTTACCGGCAATGTCGGTGCTGAGAACGTCAATATCGTTGGCGCCTTCGCCGAGCACTCCCGCGGCAAAGGTGTAACTCCAGTCTCCCGCTCCGTCGGCAATGGTAGTGCCGACAACAGTAGCGGCGCCATTGGGATCGAGTCGTATCGTGATGCTGGTGTTGGGATCGGCGGTGCCGATGATACGCGGGTTGCTGTGACTGGTTGTATTGTCGGTAGTGTTACCGGTATCGGTGGCAGCGGTCAAGTCAGGCGTCGATGGAGCGTTGATGGTGGTGTCGAGGGTTATGATCAAATTGTTGCTGTTGACCGAGACATTGTCGGCTATGTCGGTATCCGAAACAAATATGGTATTAGCTCCCTCGTTGAGCCAGCCATTAGTAATATTGTAAGACCAGGTTCCATTGGCGCCTACTGCAGCAGTGTCGGTGTGAGTTCCGGCGTTGATGTTGATACTAACGGTGCTATTTGCCTCGGCCGTACCTGAGATGGTGGGGGCGGTCTCGTTGGTAATATCGTCACCGCTGCTCGAACCGGAATCGTCGGCAGTGGCCAGGTCAGGTTTGGTAGGTTGTTCTACAGAAGTATCGATGATGATCAGCAGGTCGATGCTCCAGTCGCTGGTTATGTTGTTGGTATCGATGGTGAGAAAGTCAATGGTATTGGCGCCTTCATTCAAAACGCCTCCGGCAAATGTGTAGCTCCATTGCCCGGCCGCTCCGTTGCCGTCGTCGCCGTCGTTATCGGTGAAGTTGATAATGTTGCTTTCGTTGGTTCGTACCTTGACGGTTGCGCCGGCGGTACAATCACCACTTATAGTGGGAGTATCGTCCGAAGTGATATTGTCACTGTTGACACCGGTATCCGATGCAGCGATCAGGTCGGGCGGTGCTTCAGAGCCGGTGTCAAAGTTGATGATGACCGTCAGGTCCGTTGAGGCCGCGGATGTATTGCCGGCCGGATCAACGGCCACCACGTGAATCTGATTGACCCCCTCTTCCAGTGGCGAGGCGTTGGTAAAAGTGTAACTCCATGAACCGTTGGCCGCGGCCGTGGTGGTATCGATCTGGGCATCTGGTCCGCTGGGAGTATCGAGCCATATCTGTACGGTGCTGTCGTTCTCTACGGTACCTTCGATGGTCGGGCGAGTTTCCGCGGTAATATCGTCAGCATTGTCAGTCCCGGTATCTGACTCGTCGGTCAGGTCAGGCTGCCCAGGAGCGGCAATGATTGTATCCAGGTCAACGGTCAAGTTAGCCGAGTCGGCTGAGGTATTGCCGGCTGGGTCGATGTAATAGATGTCAACGGTGTTAGCACCTTCAGCCAGGTCTCCGACCTGTAAACTCACCGAGTACGACCCGTTGGCATTGGCGGTGGTACTGCGTTTGTCAACGGCATCAACACGCAACCAGACGGTGGAGTTGCCCTCGACACTGCCAGCCACCCCCGTAAAGGTGGCGGTGGTGTCGTTGGTTAAATCATCGGTGTTGCTTTCGCCGGTATCGCTTCCGGCATCGAGATCAGGCGCCGCCGTCGGGGCGGCGGTCGAGGTGTCAAGGGTAACGGTCAGATTAGCTGAATCGACAGACGTATTACCGGCTGTGTCGATATAGATTATGTCAACGACATTTGCGCCTTCAGCCAGGTCACCGACAAGGAGTGTAACCGAATACGCTCCGCCCCCCCCTGATACAGCGCTTCTGGTGTTACTGCCGCCAATCCGCAGCCACACGGTGCTATTCGCTTCGACCGTACCGGTGAATGTAGCGGTAGTATCGCTGGTAATATTATCCACATTGCTGCTGCCGGTGTCACTGCCAACATCGAGATCAGGTGCCGCACCTGGCGCATTGGCGGTAACATCAAGCGTTATCGTCAGATCGGCTGAGGCAACGGAAGGATTTCCCTTCTGATCAACGGCAACGATATGTATCTCGTTGTCACCTTCTTCCAACAGGGACGCGTTGGTGAAGGTATAACTCCAGGCACCGGTGCCAGTGGCCGTGGTTGTGGCGATCTGGGTATCGGGACCGCTGGGCGTATCGAGCCATATCTGGACGGTGCTGTCGTCATCCACTGCCCCGGCAATTCCCTGGATTGTGGGCCTTGTCTCGCTGGTTATTTCGTCACTGTTACTGATTCCGGTATCGGAGCCATCCGCCAGATCGGGAAGGGCCGGTGCCGCGGCGCTGGTATCCAGATTGACTACCAGGTTGGCTGAATCAGTGGACGTATTACCGGCCGGGTCGATGTAATAGATGTCAACGGTGTTAGCACCTTCAGCCAGGTC
>Ga0315276_10000303_pt1 | contig 41415 bp, 32 predicted proteins | sample YL17G05_0_MG_FD_204542 | JGI IMG/M metagenome (GOLD analysis project Ga0315276, IMG submission 204542) | Sediment microbial communities from Yellowstone Lake, YNP, Wyoming, USA - YL17G05_0 | ecosystem: Environmental > Aquatic > Freshwater > Lake > Sediment | place: USA: Wyoming | collected...
GGTCGGCGTCGCCGTGGTGCTCGCGGCGGCGACACCCAGCGTGCAGTGGCTCGCGCACCAGACCGACGTGGACCGCGGGATCGTGCGGGTCGCGGCCCTGATGACCGAGCCGCCCGCGCGCGGTCCCGAGGAGCGCGGCAAGACCTGGGACTACGTGGGAGTGCGCAACTTCAATCGCGAGCGTTGGGAGGAATCAGCACGGGCCTTCGCGCGCGCCGCCGAGACGCAGCCGAGCGCGCGCGTGCTCGTGCAGTGGGGCATGGCCGAGACCATGCGCGGCGACCTGCGCGCGGCGCAGCGGATCTACCTGCGCGCGATCGCGCGGGACTCGTCGAACGTCGTCGCCTGGCAGGGCTACGGCGTCGTCTCGCTGCGGCTCGGCAAGTTGGACGAGGCGCACCGCGCGGTCCTGGCGTTGCTGCGGCGTGACCCGAGCAACCCCGAGAGCCACGCCGTCCTGAAGGAGATCGAGCGCATGCAGGCCGCGCGGCGGGGGAGCGCCGCGCCGCGCTGAGCGTCTGCCTCAGTCCGCCGCGTCCCCCAGCTCCTGCCGCAGCCGCGCGGCCCAGGGACTGACCGAGTCGCGTGCGGCGTACTCGCGCGCCACGCGCAGGGCCTCGGAGCGCCGGTCGGCCCCGTCGAGCAGCAGCGCGCGGTCGTAGAGCGCGGGCTCGAACGCCGCGTCGCGCGGGTCCACGGCCACGAGCTGGGCGATCGCCTCGAGCCGGAGCGCGCGGGCGCGCAGCGGGTCGCGCTCGGCGTCCGCCTGGAGGGCCAGCGTCACGCCCAGCCCGAGCCGCGCCTCGGGCGAGTCCACGCCGCGGTCGGTCACCGCGCGGTAGCGGCGCTCGGCGAGCGCGTAGCGCTGGCGCGCGAGGTCGAGGTGGGCGAGCGCCACCTCGAGGCGCGGGTCGCCCCGGTGCCGGGTGTGGGCGCGCTCGAGCAGCAGGGCCGCGCGTTCGGCGAGCCGGGCCTCGCCGGCGCCGAAGACCGCGCCCGGGGGGGCCTCGCCGGCGAGCGCCGAGTGGAAACGCAGGGCCCCCGCGCGCATGGGCAGGCGGGCGTGCAGGATCGCGCTCGCGGCGGCCACGTCCGCGTCGTCGGGCAGGCCGGCGACGATGCGCGCCGGGACCAGCACCGAGACCGCCGCGATCACGGCGAGCGTCGCCATGAGTGCGAGGAACCCGCCGACCGCGAGCACCCGCCAGTGGAGACGGCGCTCGATCTCGGTGACGGGGGCGATGGTGGGGGCGGGCTGGGACATGGTAGCGGGGGACATCCTAGCCCGCCGTCCGCGCGCCCCGCCAGCCGACCCGCGCCGCGCCGCTCGCACGGGTCCGGCACGGGGTCCGCGCGTTTCGGACGCGCGCGGAACCGGCTCCCGGCGCGCATCCAACTCATTGCCCGGGCGCATCCTTCCTGATAGATTAGCCACACCCGGTGTCGGCGCTGCCGCCACGGGTCCGTCTTCGCCGCGCCGCGGGAAGGAGTCCCTAGCGCATGGCCGTCATCCGATTCCTGCAGGTCTCCGATCTTCATCTCGGCCGCCCCTTCGGCTGGCTGCCGCCGGACAAGCGCGTCGACCGGCGCAGCGACCAGCGCCGCGCGCTCGACCTGTCCGTGCGCCAGGCGATCGAGCGCGGCGCGCACGCCATCCTCGTGCCGGGCGACCTCTTCGACCTCGACTACGTGGACGCCGACACGCTCGCCTTCGCGGTGCACGCCTTCGGCGTGAACGGCTGCCCGCCGGTCTTCATCGCGCCCGGCAACCACGATCCCTGCTCGACCACGAGCCCGTACTGGAACCCGGCACTGCTCCAGGCGCGCGGCTTCGCCTGGCCGCCGCACGTGCACGTCTTCGACTCGCCCGAGTGGACGGCGGTGCCGCTCTCGGGCGTGGACGCGGTGCGCATCTGGGGGCGCTGCTCGATCCAGGGCGTGGAGTCGGCGGCGCGGCCGCTCTCGCGCGAGGCGCTCCTGCCGCTGGCCGCCGCCGGATCCGGGGGCGCGAACGTCGCGCTCTTCCACGGTTCGCGCGAGGGCTTCCTCCCGCCCGGCCAGAAGCCGGTGGCGCCGTTCTCCGATGCGGAAGTCCTGGCTTCGCCCTTTGACTACCTCGCGGTGGGCCACATCCATGCGCCGGGGAGTCTCGAGGTGGCACCCACCGGGGCACCCACCGAAGGTGGGTCCGGGTCCGGGTCCGGCAGCGTGCGGCTCGCGAACGCGGGCGCCGCGATCTCGCTGGATGTGAGCGAACTGGGCCGGCACGGGGCGTACGAGGTCCGCCTCACCACGGGCGCGGGGCCGGCCCGCGCCGAGGTCGAGTTCATCGAACTGGACCGGCGGCGCGTCTTCGATGTCCGGGTGGAAGTGACGGGTGCCACCTCCGCCGAGCAGGTGGATCACCGCGTGCTGCGCGCGCTCGACCAGGCCGGTGCGGGCGACGCGGACTTCGTGGTGGTGCGGCTCGCCGGCCGGCTCGCGCGGGGCGTGCGCTACACGGCCCCCGGGCCGGAGCTGCGGCCGCGCGCCTTCCATCTGCGCCTCGACCCGCGCGCCCTGCGTCCCGACTACGACATCGCGGCGTTGCGCGCGCTCGAGCCGGTCACCACCGAGGACCGCTTCGCGCGCGCGCTGCTCGAGCGGCTCGACTCCGAGACCGACCCCTCGCGCCGCGCGGACCTGGAGAGCGCCCTGTTCTACGGGCTCGACGCGTTCCGCCTGCACGAGGTCGTGCCTGCCTACGAGGAACTCGGCGCATGAGGCTCCTGAGACTCAGGGTGGACGGCTTCGGACCGCTGCGGGGCGAGTTTCACTTCAACCGCGGCCGCGTCACGCTGGTCGTGGACCGCAACGAGACCGGCAAGTCGAGCCTGCTCGCCGCCATCTCGGCCGCGCTCTACGGGCTCGAGGGCGACCGCCGCAGCCACAAGGTGATCACGCCGGTGGACCGCTGGCGCCCGTGGGACGGCGGTTCCTACCGCGTCGAGCTGGAGCTCGAGTGCGCGGGCGACGTCTACACGGTGAAGCGCGACTTCGAACGCGGCACGGTCGAGGTCTGGGACGACCGCGGCCTGGAGGTCACGGCCTCGTTCCGCGAGGGCAAGGAGGACTTCCCGGTGGGGAAGAAGCTCCTCGGCCTCGACGCCGACGAGTTCGAGAAGTGCGCGCTGGTGCGGCAGGGCGAGCTCGACCAGGTGGTTCCCGGCGACGAGAAGGCGCGGCGCGGCGGCACGCTGCAGGCGCGCCTCGAGAGCGCCGCCGATACGCGCGGGGGCGACACCAGCGCGGTGGAGGCGCTGCAGGTGCTGCAGGGCGCGCTGCGCAAGTACAACAGCGACGAGGTGGATTTCACCGGCACGGTGGAGAACGCCAGCTCGCGCCTGGAGCTCAAGCGCGAGACCCTCGCCAGCGAGCTCAAGACGCTCGAGCACGACCGCCTGCAGGTCGCCGGGCCGCTCGAGGAGCTGGCGCGGCTCGGAGCCGAGGAACAGGCCGCGCGCGAGGCGATCGCGCGGCTCGAGTCCGAGCGGCGCGCCGCCGTGACGGGCGACCTCGCGCGCCGGGTGGACGAGCACCGCGGGCGGCGCGAGGCGCTTGCGCAGTTGCAGGCCGAGGCCGAGTCACTCGCCCCGTACGGGCACCTGCCGGTCAACGCCGAGGCCGACCTGCGCGAGACCATCGCGAAGCACGAGGCGGCGCTGAAGAACCTGGCCGCGCGTGACGCGCGGCGCCACGAGGAGCAGAGCCGGCGGCGCGGGGAGCTGGAGGCGACGCTCGAGACCCACAAGGCCTACGAGGGCTGCTCGACCGGGGACGCGGACCGCCTGGTGGCGCTGGCCGCGGGGCTGCGCCGGCTGGCGGAGGACGAGGAGCGGCTGCGCGACGAGGTCACCGGCCTGCGCGATGCGCTCGGCCAGCGGGGCTACGAGCCCGCGCGCGTCGAGACCCTGACCGCGCGCTTCGGCTCGCTGACGGAAGAGCATCAGAAACTGCTCGGCGGCCAGGCTGCGCTGGCCCTCGCGTTCCAGACCGAGGTCGCGGGGCTCGAGCAGACGCGCACCGGGAACACCGAGACCCTGCGCTGGATCGACGCTCACCGCGCCGGGCGCAAGCTGCCGGGCTGGGTCCTCGCGGCGCTCGGTGCGGGGGCGGCGATCGCCGGCGGCGTGGTGTTCGGCATCCGCGGCGACCCGCGCATCGGCCTGTCGCTGCTCGCTGGCGGCCTGCTGCTCGGCCTGCTCGGCATGGTGCTGGTCGCGCTCGCCGGGGGCGCGCGGCGTGGTGAGCGCGAGCAGGCCCTGCGCCAGCTGACCGAGGCGCAGCGGCGGATCAACTCGCTCCGGACCCAGCGAGCCGAGGGTGAGGTCGGGCTCGAGGAACTGGCGGGCGCCCTGGGTTGCCGCGCTGCGGTCGAGCTGATGCGCGACTGGAACGAGTACCAGCGCATGCAGGATGAGTCGAACCCGGTCCAGCGCGCGCAGGATCAGGTGGGGGTGCTCGAGGCCCGCCGTCTCGAGGTGCTGGCCGAGGCGCGCGAGTCGCTCGACCGCGCCGGCGGCGGCGCGCCCGACCCGGCCCACCTCGACACCGTGGCGACCGGCATCCGGCACCTGGTGGTGGTGCGGCAGGGCCTCGCGGACCTCGAGAAGAGCTGGTCGTGGGTGGACGAGGAGAAGCGCCTCGACGAGGCGACCGTGGCGGGGCTGCACGAGCGGGCGGTGCACATCCTGCAGCTCGCGGGGCTCTCGTACGACCCCGGGCTGCCGTGGAGCGAGCACGTGAGGGAGCTGGCCGAGCGCTCGCGGCTGCGTGCGCGCCTGGCGCTGCTCACCGACGAGCTGATCCCGCAGGCCGAGCAGCGGATCGGCGCCGCGGCCGGGGTCGCGGACCTGGAGTCGCAGCTGGCCGCGCTCGAGGCCGAGGCCGGTGGACCGCTCGACCCCGGGGCCGCGGGGCCGCCGCGCCCCGCGCTCGACCTGGACCGCGAGGTGCGCAGCCAGCGCGAGATCATCGAGCTCGTGCAGCGCAAGCGCGGCGACCTGCGCCAGCAGGTGGACGAGGTGGTGCGGCGGGCCGCCGCGCGCGAGCCCGAGCTGCTGGCCGAGCAGGCGCGCATCGAGCAGGCGCTGGAGCGGGCGCGGCGCTTCAAGCGCTCCGTGGATCTGGCCGCGACCACCATCCAGGAGGTGGCGCTCGAGACCCACCGGCGCTGGGCCGACTTCCTCAACCGGCGCGTGGGCGAGTTGCTCGCCGCGATGGGCGCCCAGGTGGAGCAGGTGCGCTTCGGCGAGGATCTCGACTTCTCGCTGCGGCTGCGCGACGGCCAGCAGTCGGCCCGCGGCAAGGCGTTGCTCCAGCTCTCGACCGGTGCCCGCGACCAGCTTCACCTGGCCGTGCGGCTCGCCATCAGCGAGTTCCTCTCGAAGCCCGCGAACCCGCTGCCGCTGCTGCTCGACGACGTCTTCGCGAACAGCGACGACGAGCGCGCGCGCGCCGGCATGCGCGTGCTGGCCGAGACGCTCGCGCGCGACCACCAGGTCATCGTGATGACCTGCCACCGGCACCGCCACGAGCGCCTCGCGAGCCTCGACCCCGACGTCTGGGCCGCGGGGGTGCAGTGGCTGGAGCTGAAGGCGGCGGAGAGCCGGACGGTGTAGGCGGATCGCGGCGCGTTGCGGTCGGCCGGGCTCCTCCGCGAGCCCGGCTCTTCGTTCCTCGCGCCGCCAGGCGGACCGCAGGGCCTGCTGCGGCGCTCCCGCGCGCCGGCCTCCGGCACGGGGAGCCTTGACCGGGGGGCAGTGCCCGGGCATCCTCGTCGCGCTCGGTCGATTGGAAGGTCCACCAGGAGCCGACTGGCTCAAGGAGGTCGATATGCCCCGTGGTTCGGGTCGCTGCCCGGCGAAGTACGGTGTGGGCATCGGCGTCATCGCTCTCGTCCTGTCGGTCGTTCTGGCCGCCCCGGCCTTCGCGCAGTGGCAGATCACCTCTCCGGACGGACAGTCCAGCCTGAAGCTGGGCTATCTGCTCCAGGGGAGAGCCGAGTGGGAGAAGATCGGCACGGATCTCGATGCCACGACCTCCCAGAACCTGTACCTGCGCCGCGTCCGCCTGCTCTGGGGTGGCAAGATCAACGACCGCCTGACCTTCTTCGCCGAGACCGACGCCCCCAACTGGGGCAAGGCCGACACCGCGGGCGTCAAGGCGGAGCCGGACGTCTACATGCAGGACTTCATGGCGACCTGGATGGTGAAGGATGCCCTCCTGCTGGACTTCGGCCTCCTGCTCACCCCGGGCTCGTACAACCACCTGCAGAGTGCGGCCTCGCTGCTGGCGCTGGACTACGGCCCCTTCACCTTCATCGAGTCCTCGCCGCTCAAGGCCAAGATCGGGCGTGATGTGGGAGTGCAGGCGCGCGGCATCCTGGCGGACAAGCACCTCGAGTACCGCGCGGCACTGCTGCAGGGGGTGCGCGGGCGTCTCGCGCAGAACTCGCTGCGCATGGCCGGCCATCTCTCGTTCACGCCGTTCGAGGCTGCGAATGCCCTCTTCTACGGCGGCAGCTCCCTGGGCAAGAAGAAGGCCTTCACGGTGGGCCTGGGCGCGGACGCGCAGCGGGACTACCGCGCCTACTTCGGGGACGCCTACCTGGACTACCCGCTCGAGAGCGGCCCGGCGGTGACGCTGCAGGGCAACTACGCCACGTACGACGGCGGGGACTTCCTGGGCGCGGCCCTGTACAAGCAGCACACCTACATGATCGAGGCCGGCCTCACCTTCGTCGCTCGGAAGGTCACCCCGTTCGTCCAGGTGTCGGGCAGGACGTATGACGACGACGCGGGGAAGCACGAGCGGGCGTTCCAGCTCGGCCTGGCCTACTGGCTCGACGGACACAAGTCCGCCATCAAGGCCGGCTACACCCTGATGAAGAAGGACGGCAGCGACGACCACGCGCTGTTCACCGTCCAGTGTCAGGCCTTCAGCTTCTAGGCTGACGGGCGGGGTTCCAGGGGCGGGGTCCGCAGCGTTCGCGCTGCGAAGCCCCGCCCTTCGCATGGGGCCCGCCCGGGCTCCGTCCGAGAAGGCCGGGCCCGCGCCGCCTGCGGCGTCCTATGCCACCCGCGACGGAGCGCCCGAGGCCCCGGCCCCGCCCTGGCCCCGCACGATCGCGCTGCTGACGAGCAGGGCGATGCCGATGGAAACGGGCACCAGCGCGACGGTCCACTCGCGTGACTCCCACGATTCGACCAGGCCCAGGAACACGCCGAGGGCGATCCCGCCCAGGAGCGTCACGAAGCCCCCGATGAGGAGCCCCTGCGCGCGGAACCGCGAGTGGTCGGCGAACGAGAGCAGCGGGAAGAGCGCCGAGCCCGCGCCGGCTGACAGCGACGGGATCCGCGCCGGGTCCACGCCCCGCGCGATGAGCGCCATGCGCTCGCGCACGGCCACCTCCATCAGGCGGTGGGCGCTGATGTTCTTGATGATGCCCGCCAGGATCCCGCCGGCGATGGCGACGATCGGGACCGCGAACACCAGGAAGGGCACGAAGACGTCCTCGTCGAAGAGGTGCATGGCCGCCCCCTAGTTGCCGTTCTTCGGCCGCACGAGGAAGGCGCTCAGGATCAGGGCGACGCCGATGGCGGCCGGGATGAGCCCCACGGACCAGACCCCTTCCTCGCCCGCGACGTTGTAGAGCAGCACGCCCAGCGAGATGCCCACGGCAAAGGTCACCAGCCCCCCGATCATCAGGCCCTGCGAGCGGTGCCGCGCGGCGTCCGTCGCCGACATGAGGGGGGTGGCGTCGGCGATCTCGCTCAGCGGCAGGGGCGGGAGCTTCGAGGGGTCCAGGCCATGCTCGATCATGGCGATCCGCTCGCGCTGGGCCAGCTCGATGAGCCGGTGGCGGCTGATGGTCTTCACGATCCCCGCGGTGATGCCGCCGACGATGGCGATGATGGGGATGGAGAAGACGAGGAACGGCACGAACACGTCGGGTCCGAAATCTCCGAATGCGAACATGGCCTGCTGACCTCCGTTCTGGTCTAAGATGGCCCGCGGCCGGGGTGATCCGGCCCGGTTTCCCTGCTCCACCGGCTTGGACCGGGCCTCCCGGCCGGCAGGTTTCAGGAAAGCGCACCCCAGGGGGGCTACCAGGAACTTGAAACCGGACGACCCGCAGGACCGGTCCAAGGGGGCGATGGACCCCGTGCGGCCCGACGCCCAGGAGGCGCGCATCCGCTCGCTGGTCGAGCGCGCGCGGGGCGGCGATCAGGCCGCGTTCCGCGAACTGGTGGTGCTGCACCAGGACCGGGCCTACGGGCTCGCCCTGCGCATCACGCGCTCGACCGCGGACGCGGAAGAGGTGGCGCAGGACGCGTTCGTGCGCGCGTGGCTCGCGCTGGCGCGCTTCCGGGGCGAGTCGAGCTTCGCGACCTGGCTGCATCGCATCGTGGCGCGCCGGGCCCTCGACCGGTTGAGCGAACTGAAGGCGCGGCGCGGGCGCGAGGTGGAGGTGGAAGAGGTGGAGAGCCTGCCGGATCCGGTGGTCGCGGCCCCGGGGGCGGCTCCCGGCGATTTCGAGGCGGCGACCCGGGGGCGCCGGCTCGAGCGGCTGGTGATGAGGTTGCCTGCAGCACAGCGGATGACGGTGACGCTGTACTATTACGAGGACCGCTCGGTGGAACAGGCGGCTGCGATCCTGGGGATGCCGGAGAACACGGTGAAGACGCACCTGGCGCGCGCGCGCGCGGCGCTGCGGGCGGCCTGGCAGAAGGAAGGACTGTGATGGACTGCGAGCGTTTCGAGCACGGGCTCGACGAGGGCTGGGAGGAGACGGCGGGCGCCGAAGGACACGCGCATGCGGCGTCCTGCGCACGTTGTGGCGCGGCCCTGGCGGCCGCCCGCGCGCTCGACGCGGCACTCGAGCGGTCCGCCATCGTGGCGCCGGCGGACTTCGCCGGGCGGGTGATGGAGCGCGTGGCCCGCGCCCGGATGGCGCGGCGGCTCGCCTGGATCGAGCCGGAGGTGCTGCCCTGGTGGGTGCGCGCGGCGGCCGAGCCGGTCACCGCCCTCTCGCTGGCGCTCGGCGCGCTCGTGCTGTGGCAGTACCCGTTGCTCGCGCGCTTCGCGGCCGCCGCGTTCCAGGGCCTGGCGAGCCCGGCCGTGGCGATGTTCATGCATCAATTGGCCGCGCCCCGGCTGACACTCGACCTCTCGCTGTTCTCGGACCCGTTCGTGTTCGCGGGTCTGGTCCTGGCGGGGCTGCCATTCGCCTGGTGGGCAGGGCTCGGCGTCTATCACTGGAGCGGGGATCCGCAGGCGCTCCGGACCGCGCGGCGCTGAACCGGGCCCCGGGCCCCGGCTGACACGCCGCTGACAGGCGGAGATCCCCGGTCTGCTAGGCTCGGCGCCTCATGACCGAGCTCGACCCGCCCCCGTCGGACGTCCCGGCTCCGCCAGCTGCCCCCCCTGGCTCCGCACGCCGGCCCAACCGCCTGATCCGCGAGAAGAGTCCCTACCTGCTCCAGCACGCCTTGAATCCCGTGGACTGGTTTCCGTGGGGCGAGGAGGCGTTCGCGAAGGCGCGGGCCGAAGGCCGGCCCATCTTCCTGTCGATCGGCTACTCGACCTGCCACTGGTGCCACGTCATGGAGCGCGAGTCGTTCGAGGACGCGGCCGTCGCCGCGCTGCTGAACGGGCACTTCGTCCCCATCAAGGTGGACCGCGAGGAGCGGCCCGACGTGGACCGGCTCTACATGACGGCCGCGCAGGCCATGGGCCTCGGCGGCGGCTGGCCGCTCAACCTGTTCCTCACACCCGCGCTCGAGCCGTTCCATGGCGGCACCTACTTCCCGCCCGAGGAACGCTACGGGCGGCCCGCCTTCCGGCAGGTGCTCGAGAGCCTCCGGGGGGCGTGGACGGAGCGGCGCGCGCAGATCGAGGAGAGCGGCGGCCGCGTGCTCGCGGTGCTCGCGAGCCTCGCCTCGCCGGCCGGGGCGGACGCCGTGCCGGAGGGCGGGGGTGGGGAGCTCTTCGCGGAGGCCTTCGAGCACCTCGAACGGGCGCACGACGCCCGCGCGGGCGGCTTCGGCTCGGCGCCGAAGTTCCCCTCGGTCGCGAATCTCGACTTCCTGCTGCGCTTCTGGTCCCGCGACCGCGATGCCCGCGGCGCCGCGCTCGAGATGGTCCTGCGGCAGCTCGACGCGATGCGCGCGGGCGGCCTCCACGACCACCTGGGCGGCGGCTTCCATCGCTACTCGACCGACGTCGGGTGGCGCGTGCCGCACTTCGAGAAGATGCTCTACGACCAGGCGCAACTGGCCTGGGTCTACCTCGACGCGCACCAGGCCACGGGCCGGCCGGAGTACGCCGCGACCGCGCGCGGAGTCCTCGACTACGTGGCGCGCGACCTGACCTCGCCCGAGGGGGCGTTCTACTCCGCCGAGGATGCCGACAGCGAAGGCGAGGAGGGGTGCTTCTACGTCTGGACGCCGGCCGGGACCGCGGCCGTGCTGGGCACGGCGGACGCGCCGCTCTTCGACTTCGTCCATGGCGTCACGCCGCAGGGGAACTTCGAGCATGGCGGCAGCGTGCTGCACCTGGCGCACACGATCGCCGAGGCCGCGCAGCGCTTCGGGCTCGCGCCGGCCGAGGTCGAGCGCCGGCTCGCCGGGTCGCGCGCGCGGCTGCTCGAGGCGCGCGGGTCGCGCGTGCGCCCGTCCCGCGACGGCAAGGTGCTGACGGCGTGGAACGGGCTCATGATCTCGGCCTTCGCGCGGGGCGCGCGCGTGCTGGACGATCCGGGGCTCGCCGCGGGCGCGACGCGCGCCGCCGAGTTCGTCTGGGCGGCGCTGCGCGACGGGGGCGACGGGGCGCTCCTGCGCCGCTGGTGCGATGGCGAAGCCGCCGGCGCGGGACAACTGGCGGACCACGCCGCCTACGCGATCGGCTGCGTGGACCTCTACCAGGTCGCGCACGACCCGCTGTGGCTCGAGCGCGCGGTCGCCGTGACCGGCGCGATGATCGGGCGTTTCGAGGACGCCGCGCAGGGCGGCTTCTTCGAGAGCCCGCCGGGGGACCGGTCCATCCGGGTGCGCATGAAGGACGGGTTCGACGGCGCCGAGATCGCCGGCAACTCGCTCGCGGCGCACGCCGTGCAGACGCTGGGCGCCCTGCTCGGACGCCGCGACTGGCTCGAGCGGGCCGCGCGCGCGTTCGGGTACTATCGCGTTCGGCTGGCGGGGAACGCCTGGGCCATGCCGCGGATGCTCGTGGCCATGGACCTGGCGGCTGCGCCGCCCCGGCACGTGGTCGTGGCGGGCGACCCGGAGGCGGCCGGCACACGGGCGCTCATCCGCGAGTACGAACGCCGCTTCCTGCCCCGGGACCTGCTGCTGGTGGCGGACGGGGCCGGACGCAGCCGGGGGCTCGCGGATCTCGTGCCCTTCGCCGCGGCTCTCACCCCGCAGGAAGGGCGGCCGGCCGCGTACGTGTGCGTGGACCATGCCTGCCGCCTGCCCGTGACGGATGCGCGGGAGTTCGCCGCCCTGCTGGACGAAAGCTCGTAGACCCGAGGCTGGAGGGACGATGAAGTCGAAGACGCCGCTGGGCCGCTGGATGGAATGGACGACGATCGCGCCCCTGCTCGCCCTTGCGCTGGCCTGGGGATCGCCCGCCCGCGCGCAGGGGAGCGCGGCGGGTGCGCCGCCGAAGGCCGCGACGCTGGTGAAGGTGAGCGCGGCGCCGCTGACGCTCGCCGCGGGTGGGCGGGCCGAGGCGCTCGTCACGCTCGAGATCGCCGCCGGCTGGCACGTCAACGCCAACCCGCCCTCGCCCGACTACCTCATCCCGACCACGGTGACGCTGCGCGGGGCCGCCGGGCTGACGCCGGGCCGGACGACCTACCCGCCCGGTGAGCCCGTGAAGCTCGCCTTCGACGAGAACCCGCTCTCGGTCTACAGCGGGCGGGTCACGCTGAAGGTGGTGCTGGCGGCCGCGAAGAGCGCCGCGAACGGCGCCCATGCGCTCGCGGGCAGCGTGCGGTACCAGTCGTGCAACGACGAGGTCTGCCTCGCCCCGGCGAGCGTGCCCTTCACGCTCGAGGTCACCGTGACCGGCGGCGGCGCGCCGGGTGCGGCTTCGCCGCCCGCCACCGGAGTGACGAGCGCCGACTCCGCGGGCGTGCTCGCCGCGGACACGGCGGCCGGCGTGCAGTCGGAGGCGAGCCGCCGGCTGCTGGGCGCGCTCGAGCAGGGTGGCCTGTGGTGGTTCCTCGCGCTCTTCCTCGGCGGCCTCGCGCTCAACCTCACGCCCTGCGTCTTCCCGATGCTCGGCATCACGGTCTCGGTCTTCGGGGCGCGCCGCCGCGAACGGCCCCTGAAGGTGCTCGCCCACGCGGTCGCCTACGTGCTGGGCATCGCCGTCACCTACTCGGTGCTCGGCGTGGTGGCGGCGCTGACGGGCGGCCTGTTCGGCTCGGCCCTGCAGAACCCGCTGGTGAACGTCGGGGTCGGCCTGCTCTTCATCGTGCTGTCGTTGTCCATGTTCGGTCTCTACGAGATGCAGCCGCCGACCTGGGTGCTCCAGCGCCTGGGTGGAGCCGACGCGACCTCGCTGCTCGGCATCTTCCTCTCGGGCCTCGCGGTCGGGATCATCGCTGCGCCCTGTGTGGGGCCCTTCGTCGTGGCGGTGCTGGCGCTGCTCGCGCAGCGGGGCGACGCGCTGTTCGGCTTCCAGACCATGTTCGCGATGTCGCTGGGTCTGGGCCTGCCCTACCTGTTCCTGGCGCTGTTCTCGAATCTCATCCAGAGCCTGCCGCGCTCGGGCGACTGGATGCTGTGGGTGAAGAAGGTCTTCGGCATCCTGCTCGCCGCGATCGGCCTGTACTACGCGCTGATCGGCCTGGCCCCGCGCCTCGCGGCGTGGATCCTGCCGGTGGCGCTGGTCCTGGGCGGCCTCTACCTGGGCTTCGTGGACCGGCATGGCTCGGCGAAGCGCGGGTTCCGGGCGTTCAAGCGGGCGCTGGGCGTGCTCGCCGTGCTGGCCAGCATCCCGGTCGTGATGATGCTGCGCGCCGAGGGCATCCGCTTCCAGCCGTACGACGAGGCGGCGATGCAGGCGGCGCTCGCGGCGGGCCGGCCCGTGATGCTCGAGTTCTCGGCCGACTGGTGTATCCCGTGCCACGAACTCGACCGCTCGACCTTCACCGACCGCAGGGTCATCGAGCGCTCACGTGGCTTCGTGGTGTTCAAGGTGGACCTGACGCGCTACGACTCGCCCGGCTCCCGAACGCTGCGGACGCGCTATGGCGTGACCGGCGTGCCCGAGATCGTCTTCTTCGGGCGCGGTGGGGGCGAGGTGCGGGACGCGCGGGTCATCGGCTTCATCCCGCCAGGGCCCTTCCTCGCACGCCTGGAGATGGTCCTGGCCGGCGGGCGGCCCGCAGGGGAGTAGGCGTGCACGGCCGCGGGTCAACGGATCGGGCCGGTGCGGGAGGTCCCGCACCGGCCCGGCGCGCATCTGCGGGTGTCCGCACACCCGCCCCGCCGCGCTACCTGCCGAAGTTGAAGCCCCCCATGATCTTCAGGGTCGGGATGTCGCCGATGCCGAAGCGCAGCTCGGTGAACCAGTGGTCGCCCGAGCCCGCGGGGATGGTGAAGCCGGCCACCGCGTTCAGCCCGGTCTCGGTATTGCTGTGGTCGCGCTCGCCGAGCGGCTCGTCCCGGCTGATGAAGTTCACGCCCAGTCCGCCGCCCACGTAGGGCCGCCAGTCGGAGCCAGACATACGTAGGTGGTAGTAGGCGTCGAGGTTGAAGGCGATGACGGTGAAGCCGTCACCGAAGCCGAGCTCGAGGTTCGGGTCGAACGACCAGTCGGGCGCGAACTCCCGCAGCGAGAGCTGCCCACCGACGACGAGTTGGTCCGGATCGATGCTCGCGCCGGCCCTGGGTCCGAAGGCGGTGACGACGGGCGAAGCGGCGAGCGCGGCCGCGGGGAGCAGGACGAGGGCTCCGACCACCAGCAGTCTCCTGAGCATCATCTTCCTCCTTGAAGTGGGGAGCGGATGGGTGACGGGCCGGAGCATAGGGACCGGAGCCATGCGCCCGCAAGTGCTCGCACGCGGGTGCGGCGCACGCTATGCTGCCCGTCGTCAAGTCCCTGTGAACCTCGACTGGAGGACCTCATGATCCCCTTCACGCTGCGGCGCCCCCGGCGCCTCGCGCTCCCGTGCGCGGTCCTGGCCGCCGTGCTCCTCGCCGCTCCGGCCTCGCGCGCCGCCGTCGCGCCCGAGGCGAAGCCCGTGCTCGAGCGCTACCTGCAGGCCATGGGCGGACCGGCGCTGCTCGATGACCGTTCCGTGCGCACGCGCTCCACGATCGAGGCCTTCAGGATGAAGGGCGTGATCGAGGCGTGGGTGGTGCGTCCCGACCGCACCCTGACCCGCTTCGAGATCGGCCCGCTCAAGATGAGCATGGGCTGCGACGGCCAGGCTGGCTGGCGCACCGACCCGGGCGGCAAGGTCCTGAAGCTCGATGGCAAGGACCTCGACGATGCGCGGGGCAGCGCCTGGTTCGACTCGGACGGCTACCTGCTCCCGGACCAGGCGGGCGGCTCGGTGGCCTTCGCGGGCGAGGAGTCCGACTCTGCCGGCCGTTACGCCGTGCTCGAGCTGGCGCCGCCTGCGGGCCGCGCACGCCGCGTGTCCTTCGACCTGAAGACCGGCCTGATCGTGAAGTCCGTCTCGAAGAACGACCAGCAGACCACCGTCACCCGGCTCGGCGACTACCGCCGCGTGGGACGGCGCATGATGTCCTTCCACTCGACCACCGAGGTCGTGGGCGCGCCGATGAACACGATCCAGGTGACGCTCGACTCGGTCTGGGTGAACGAGGAGCTCCCGGCGGGCCTGTTTGCGCCGCCGTCGGACCGGGGGGCCGTGCGCTACCTGAAGACGCCGGGCGTGGCGCGCCTGCCCTTCGAGTACCAGGCGCGCCACGTGTGGCTTCGGGCTTCCGTGAACGGCGGCCCGCCGGCGGACTTCATCTTCGACACGGGCGCGAGCATCACGGTCATCGACAGCGCCTACGCGGCGAAGATCGGGCTCCGGACCGAGGGCCTGCAGCAGGGGCAGGGCGCGGGCGCCACGGGCAGCGCCTCGTTCGCGGCGCTCTCGTTGCTCACGGTCGCGGCCGGGGACGGCGACGGCATCGAGGTGAAGGATGCCCGCGTCGCGGTGCTGAGCGTGAACACGATCCTCGCGCCCTATTTCTGGCGGGACTGTGCCGGCGTGATCGGCTTCGACTTCATCAACCGCTTCGTGAACGAACTCGATTTCGACGCCCGCCTGCTTACGCTGCACGAGCCGAAGACCTTCCAGTACGCGGGGCAGGGCGCGGCCATCCCCATGACGCTGGCCGGTCACACGCCGGTCGTGACGATGAAGCTCGACGACGGGATCGAGGGCGGCTTCCGCGTGGACGTGGGCAGCGGCTCCACCGTGGACCTGCACACGCCGTTCGTGAAGCGGCACGACCTCATGACGAAGACCGGGCCCGGCGTCGAGGTGATGGGTGGCGGGTTCGGGGGCACGTTCACGACGCGCATCGTGCGCATGAAGAAGCTGGAGATCGGCCCCTACTCGTGGGCGGACCCCGTGGTCTCGCTCTCGCAGGCCACGGCGGGCGCGTTCACGAGCGAGGACTACGCCGGCAACATCGGCAACCGGGTCCTCGAGCGCTTCAAGGTGACGCTCGACTACGAGCGGCGGCAGATGTGGCTCGAGCCCGGCAGGCTCTACGCGCGCCGGGATCCGATGTCGCGCTCCGGGATCCAGCTGGTGCGCCACGCGGACACGGTGAAGGTGGCGAACGTGCTCGCGGGCTCGGCGGCCGGGAAGGCGGGGCTGCGGGCGGACGACGTGGTGGCGGCGCTCGACGGCAGGCCGATCCTGGAACTAGGCTTCGAAGGGGCCGCGGCGCTCCTTGACGAAGGCGCGGAGGGCAGCACGCACACGCTCGCCATCGTGCGCGCCGGGAAGGCGAAGAAGCTCAGGATCACGCTGAAGGAGATGCTGTAGGACCCCGATGAAGCCCGCCCCTGCCGGCCGTGAGGACCGCGGCGTGCCGCTGCTGTTCGCGGCGCTCGCGCTGGCCGTCCACCTGCCGGTACTGGCGCGCTACGGCTGGTTCCGCGACGAGCTCTACTACGTCGCCTGCAGCAAGCATCTCGCCTGGGGCTACGTGGACCACCCGCCGCTCTCGATCGGGCTGCTCGCGTTGTGGCGTCTTCTCTTCGGCGACGGGCTCGCGGTCATGCGCCTGGTCCCGGCGCTCGCCCACGCGCTGACCGTGCTGGTCGTCGGGCGGATCGCGCAGGACCTGGGCGGCGGACGCTTCGCGCTGGCGCTGGCCGGCCTCGCGGCCGTGCTCGCGCCCGGTCTGCTCGGGATCTCCGGCATCTACTCGATGAACGCGCTCGACCTGCTGCTCTGGACGCTCGCCGTCTGGGCGCTGGTGCGCTCTCTCCAGGGTGGCCGGCCCGCGGCCTGGATGGCGCTCGGCCTCGTGCTGGGGCTCGGACTGCTGGACAAGCTCAGCGTGCTCTGGCTCGGGGCCGGCCTCTTCGTCGGGCTCCTCGCCACGCGCCAGCGCCGCTGGCTCGCGACGCCCTGGCCGTGGCTCGCCGGCGTGCTCGCGCTGGCCGTCTTCACCCCGCACCTCGCGTGGCAGGTCGAGCACGGCTGGCCGACGCTCGAGTTCATGCGCAACGCCACGCTGCACAAGATGGTGCGCACGAGCCCTGCGGACTTCCTGGGGATGCAGTTGCTCATGATGGGGCTGGTGGGGGCCGTGACCGGGTTCGCCGGGCTCGCCTGGTGCCTGTTCGGGCGGCGCGGCCGCGAATGGCGAGCGCTCGCGATCGCGTGGCTCGTGGTGCTCGCCATCCTGCTCGCCAGCCCGGCGGCGCGCGCGGGCTACCTCATCGCCTCCTACGGGCTGCTCTTCGCCACGGGTGGCGTGGCGCTCGAGCGCCTGAGCCACCGCCCCGCGCGGCGCTGGGCCCGTCCCGTGCTGATCGCGCTGGTGATGCTCCTCCAGTTGCCGCTGCTGCCGTTTGCGCTCCCCGTGCTCCCGGTCTCCGGTTTTGTCGCCTACGCGCGCGCGCTGGGTGCGCGGCCGGCGGGGGAGGAGCGCACCCGTCCGGCCGAGCTGCCGCAGATGTACGCGGACATGTTCGGCTGGGAGGAGATGGCCGACCGCGTGGGCCGGGTCTACCGCGGCCTGCCCGAGGCGGAGCGCGCGAAGTGCGGCGTGATGGCCGGCAACTACGGCGAGGCCGGGGCGCTCGACCTGTTCGGCGCGAAGTACGGGCTGCCGCCGGCCCTCTCGGGGCACAACAACTACTGGCTGTGGGGACCGCGCGGCTACACCGGCGAGGTGATGATCGTGCTCGGCGTACACCGCGCGGATCTCGAGCACGGCTTCGTCAGCGTGACGCTCGCCGACTCGGTGCGCTGCGAGCACTGCATGCCCTACGAGCGCGACCTGCCCGTGTGGATCTGCCGCGGGCTGCGCGATCCGCTGCGAGAAGCCTGGGCGCGGGTGAAGATGTACATCTGAGGGATCCAGACGTCCACTTTCCTGGAGGGCCCCAGCTCATGAACGCCGACCTGCAGTTGTTCGTCCGCGACTCGCTGGCGCGCGGGTTGCCCCGCGCGGCCATCCGCGAGCGCCTGCTTGAAGCGGGCTGGCGCGCGGAGGAGGTCGAGTCCGCGCTGGCGGGATTCGCCGAGGCGGACTTCCCCGTGCCCGTGCCACGGCGGCGTCCCTACCTCTCGGCGCGCGAGGCGTTCTTCTACCTCGTGCTCTTTGCCACGCTCTACATCACCGCCTTCAACCTGGGGCTCGTGCTGTTCGCCATCGTGGACCGCTGGCTGCCGGACGCGGTGCAGAACGACTACGCCTCCCGCGGGGTCGCCGAGGTGATCCGCAACGGCATCGCGGGGCTCGTCATCGCCTTTCCGATCTTCCTCTTCGTCTCCGCGCTCATCGGCCGCGCGGTGGCGCGCGAGCCCGAGAAGCGCGGCTCGAAGGTGCGGAAGTGGCTCACCTACGTCACGCTCTTCGTGGCCGCGCTGGTGCTCATCGGGGACCTGACGTTCCTGGTCCAGCGGCTGCTCTCCGGTGAGTTGCCCGCGCGCGTGCTGGGGAAGACGCTGGTCGTCTTCGCCATCGCCGGCACGGTCTTCGGCCACTACCTCGCCGAACTGCGCGCCGAGGAGCGCGAGAGCGGCGTTCCCGGGCGCGGCTCCCCGTGGCTGGCGCGGGTGGCGGTCGTGGTGGTCGCCGCCACCATCGTGCTGGGGCTCTTCGCGGCCGGCTCGCCGCGCCGGGCGCGGCTGCGTTCGCTCGACGCGCAGCGCGTGCGCAACCTGGAGTCCGTCTGGGAGCAGCTCAACCAGGAGCGGCTCAACGGCAGGCCATTGCCGAACTCCCTTGCGGAGCTGGCGGCGCGGCCCGCGGCCCCGGCGCCGGAGACCTTCCGCGACCCCGTGACGCGCGAGTTCTACGGCTATCGCGTGGTGGACTCGCTGACCGTCGAGCTGTGCGCCACCTTCGCGACGGAGGATTCGCTCACCGCGCCCGGCGGCGGCCGGTCCTCGCTCTTCTGGAAGCACCGGAGCGGATACCGGTGCTTCACGCTGCCACTGAAGGCGGGGGAGAGGCCGCTGCCGCGGATCCGCGACTGAGCGTCGCGCCGGACCACCCGGACGGAGCGGCAGGAGCGCGGGCGCGCCCCCGCCGCTTTCGCCTCACTGCAGCGGCGGGCGCTCCAGGTGCCAGTTCGTGCGCTTCTGGTAGACCTCGCCCAGGTCGAGCAGCAGGCCCTCGCTGAACGGCGGGCCCATGATCTGGAAACCGACGGGCAGGTGGCCCCGGCCGAAGCCGCAGGGCAGCGCGAGCGCCGGCAGCCCGCAGGCGTTGCCGATCGCGCCCACCGGGTCGGCGTAGGGCAAGGCCTGGGTGAGATCGTCCTCGATGCGCGGCGCCACCGACATGAAGTTGGGCGTCACGATGACGTCGTGCTCGGCGAAGAACTGCGCCATCTGCTCCTGCAGCACGCGCCGGACGCGCCAGGCCCGGACCAGGTCGGCGCCGGTGACGGCCGCGTTGATCTCGGGCTGGTATGGGGCGTACGGGTCCCTGAGTTGTTTCACGCTCCCGTCCTGGTAGAGCTTCTCGAAGGCCGAGAGCGCCTCGTGCGCGATGATGATCCCCGCCAGTTCGCTGGCGGGCAGCGTGGGCAGTTTCGCCTCCTCGAGCCGGAGCCCCGCGACGCGCAACTGGGCGACGGCGGCGTCGAACGCGGTCTTCACCTCGGGCTCGGCGCCCTTCAGCGAGAAGTCGAGCGGCACGAGCGCGGCCCTCAGCTTCGCGAGGTCGAGGCGCCGCGGCTTGAGGTCCACCGGTTCGTTCGACGAGGTCGGGTCGTCCAGGTCAACCCCGGCGATGGCGCCGAGCACGTGCCGGCAGTCGGCGGCCGAGCGCGCGAGCGGGCCGACCTTGTCGAAGGTCCACGAGCACACCATCGCGCCCGCGCGGCTCACGCGCCCGTAGGTGGGCCGCAGGCCCGTGAGCCCGCAGAACGCCGCGGGGCAGAGGATGGAGCCCCAGGTCTCGGTGCCGAGCGCGAAGGTCGCGAGTCCGGCCGCGACCGCCGCACCCGAGCCCGAGGACGAGCCGCCGGTCCAGCGCTTCGGGTCCCATGGGTTGCGGCCGGGGCCGCTCACCGAGGCGTCGGCGAAGCGGTAGCCCAGCCCGCCCGCGAGTTCGACCATCGCGCACTTGCCGAGCAGCACCGCGCCCGCCTCGCGCAGGCGCGTGACCACGGTGGCGTCGGAGTCGAAGACCTGCTCCCGGAGCGGTGTCGCGCCCCAGGTGGTGCGCAGTCCGGCCGTCGCCAGCAGGTCCTTGGCGCCCCACGGGATGCCGTGCAGCGGACCGCGCCAGCGTCCGAGCTTGAGGTCGCTCTCGGCCAGGCGCGCCTGCATGAGCGCGACGTCACTGGCCACCGTCTCGAATGCGTTCAGGGCGGGGGAGAAGCGCCGGATGCGCTCGAGGTAGGCTTCGGCGAGTTCGACCGGCGAAAGCCGCCGCGCGCGGATGCGGGCCGAGAGCTCGGTGATGCCGGCGTAGAGCAGGTCCTCGCTGATCACGGCGTGCCGGCCTGCTTTCGCGCCCGGAGCGGCGCGAAGGCGAACGCGGGCTCGCTCCCCGGTGGCAGCGGGGTGTCGCGCACCGCCTGGAGCGCCTGCTCCACCAGGGCCTTCTGCTTGCGGATCTCCCCGGCCACCGCGGGCGGCACGCCCGCGCCGTCGCGCGGACCCGCGGGCCTCGCGCCCGGTGTGCCCGGGGCCGGCTTCGCAGGCCTCTGCTTCGGCGTGACCGCGCGCGCCAGGGCCGCGGCCGGGGTCGCCGCCGCCGCGGCCGAGCCGGCGGCGATCAGCCGGAGGAACCTGCGGCGCGAGCGCTTCGCGAGGTCCCCCATCAGAACACGTTCATCGGGTAGAGGAACGCCGGCTTCGCGCGGAACCAGGACTCGACGACCTCGGCCCCGCCGCTCGACTCGATGAGCCCGGCGGCCGCCGCACCCGTCGCGGAGAGCGTGCCCGCGAGCAGGGGCCCCAGCACGTCGGCCGGCACTTTCAGGCGCGGCAGGCGCACGCGGCCGGCCTTCGGCGGGTGCCCGGCGCCCGCGGCCTCGGGCTTCACGTGCATCCGGCCCTCGCGCGCGACCACGCGCCACGCGCGCGAATTCTGCGGCAGGACCGGGTCGTCCACGTCGAGCACGATCTCGCCGCGCGCGTGGGGGGCCACGGGCAGGCACTCGAGCCCCGCCTTCACGTCGGTCACGCGCAGCATCGCGCCGTGCGCCACGCCGCCGGTGTCGAGGAGCACGCCGATCTCGGCGCCGGGGCGCAGGTTCTGCGCGGTCCCGAGCGTGGCGAGCCAGAGGTTGTCGCCCGGCGCGGCGTGGTGGATCTCCTGGACCTGGTCGGCGAGCGAGGCGAGGTAGCCCACCAGCCCGCGGTGCGCCTCGGGGCTCGCGGCGAGGAACTCGGTGAGCGTGAGGCCGAGGCGGAACGGACCGTGCGTCGTGTCCACCTCGTAGTGCAGGTAACCCTCGATCTGCCCGCGGCGCCGGCCCTCGTAGACGACCCAATCGCCGGGGTAGCCCCACAGCCGCTGCGCCCACCACTCGCGCGTGCGCACCAGCGCGAAGTGCCCCAGCGCTGCGTTGCGCTCGTAGAGCGCCTCGACGGCGGGGCGGTCGGGGAGCAGGAGCCGGCGCACGCGGCGTGTCTCGTCGGAGGCGGGCAGGTTCGCGGCCGAGACGGCGATCTGCTGCACGACCTCGATGACCCCGTAGCCGAGCTTGCGGTAGTAGGAGCCGCGGAAGGCGTACAGAGCGGAGAAGGCGCTGCCGCGCTGGCGCAACTCGCGCAGCGCCGAGCGCATGAACGTCTCGCCCACGCCACGGCGGCGGTGCTCGGGCGAGACCGCGACCGAGCCCACGCCCGTGAGCGGCACGCGCTGGCCGCGCACCCAGGCGACGAGCGGGTAGAGCACGAGCGAGGCGACGATCCGCCCTTCCAACTCGCCCACGCGCACGTCGCGCAGCGAGAAACGCGGATGGTCGGTGTAGAACTCGCGCCGCTTCTCGAGACTCGAGACCCGGTAGGCGAGCAGCCCGAGTTCGGCCAGGGTCTCGACGTCGGTGCGGCGTGCGGGACGGTAGCGCATCGCGGGCGGTCGCTGGGATCGGGTGCTCAAAGGCGGCGCTCCTCGCGTAGGAAGAAGGCCGGCTGCCCGCCCGTGCCCCGGGTGATGCCCGGGCCCCGGAGCGAGCGGCCGTCGTGGGTGGCCCGCAGCACCTGCTCCGGCTGCCAGGTGGGATTGAAGTGCGCGAGCACGTCGAAGCGATAGAAGTCCACCGGCAGCGGGCCGCGCGCGCCCATCAGCGGCGCGGTCTCGAAGGCCCGGTCCTCGACCGTCATCTGCGCGACGAGGACGGTCTCGCCCGTCGCCACGCGCACGATGGAGACCTGCAGGCGCGTGCCGTCGGGCAGGTTCGCGGCGCCGCGCACGCGCAGCGCCTGGCCGGTGATGCGGTACGGCTCGAACGAGGTGAGGATCGGCGCGCCACGCGAGAGCCCCAGGGTATCGGAGAGGTCCTCGAAGCTGAGCGTGGAGTCGCGCGCCTGCCGGCGGCTGCAGCCCACCGGTCCGATCAGGAGAGTCGCGCCCAGGAGCACGGCGAAAGCCCGCCCCCACGGGTCACGGAGGGGGGGACGCGATCCGAGGTGTGCGCACATGACGTGCAAACTAGCGAAGGCCGGGCGGCAGGGGAAGCCCCTTTCGTCGGGTCGGTGGCCGCGCTGGTGCCGGCGGGGCCGCGTGTCCGGTCGCCGGAGGTCGCATTGACTCGACATCCCTGCCGACCGTACCTTCACGGTCTTGACGCCAGCATAGGCGGGCCTTCCGGCGGGCGTGGGGCGGAGCTTCGACCCGACGTCGCCCGGCTCTGGAAACCGCGGTTGCGGGTGCCCCGACCGGGCTTACAGACGTATTCGCACGCGGAAAGCCATGAGAGGAGGCCGTCCGATGTCGAAGCGATGGATGATGGTGGTCAGCGCGCTGCTGTTGCTGTGCGTGGCCCCGCAGGCGGTCATGGCGGCCGCCGAGAGCATGGTGACGGTGACGCTGGGGAACCAGGCGCCGACCGGCACGTTCGGTGACGTCGCCGATCCCGGCGTGATGGCGGGATTGAGCGCTGGCTACCGGGTGACCCGGTGGCTCGCGACGGGCGTGGATTTCAGCTACTTCAGCAGCCGCGGCACGCACAACGAGGACGTGGTCGACATCGTCGAGCCCGGCACCGGGCGGATCGTGACCGTCACGCTGGCGGAGCGCTGGTCGGTCTCCGAACTCGGCCTGTACGCCAAGGCGTTCGTGTTCGAGCGCGGTCGCCTCGCGCCGTACCTGCGCGTGGGCGCGGGGACCTACTCCATCCGCTACAGCCAGGATGTGTCGGCCGCCTCGGCTGCCACGACGCTGGGTGGAGTCGAGCAGGCGAGCAAGCCCGGTGTCAGCGCCGGGGCGGGACTGCGCTACCGCGTCGTGGGCGGAACCTCCCTCGGGTTCGAGGCCCTCCTCCACCGCATCTACGCCAGGGACACCGTGGTGCGCCTGTGGACAACCGGGGTCACCGTCGGGTTCGGGCCCACCGGAAACTAAGGAGCGACCAGTGAACGGGTATCGGATGACGTGTACGGCAGCCCTGATGGCGGTGGCGCTGGCCGGCGCCGCGGCCGTGCCGGTGTTCGCGGCCGGCTCCTCGGACGCTGCCGGGGACATTCTGAAGCGAGGCAGCCAGTGGATGTCGGTGCGCGCCGGCTACGCCAAGGTCGTCGGCGACAATACGACCAGCGGGCTGGTCGGAGGCGGATTCGGCTATCGGCGGTTCGTGCTCGACCGGTGGTCCTTCGGTGGTTTCGCCCACTACGAGCTGCTGGGCCGTTTCGGCGGTGCGGCGGAGATCGAAGTCCCCTTCACGCTCGAGGTGATGCGGCACTCACGCTGGGGCACGGCGGTCTACCCCTACGCGGGCATCGGCGCGGGCGCCTTCTACCACAAGCGATACAGGACGGGGGCCGACGAGAGCGGCTTCACCCCGGGTCGCTACGTGGCATTCGGGATGCACGTCCCGGTCCGCAAGCAGGGGCTGCTCGGCCTCGACGTGCGCATGGCCACGGTGGACAAGCCGGACGCGAATCCCGCCTTCCCGGGCCCGGACGGTGACCGGCCCAAGCTCGACGACCTGCTCCTCGATCTGGAGGGCCCGTCCGGTCCGCTCATGCCGCTGCTGTTCGCCGACACGGAGGCGAAGACGCGGACGCTCTGGAGCGTGAAGCTGGACTACACGATCACCTACTGACGTGCGGCGGGCGGGGTGCAGAGGGCGCGGGGGGACGACCCCCGCGCCCTTCGTCTCGGACGAGCCGTCGGCAAGGCGACGCGGACGGGCGCCGGCTCGACGCTTCGGCGCCCGGCGCGGGCCGCGCGCCAGCGGGCTGCGGGTGGCACGGCCCGTGCAGCCGGAAGGCGCCAGGGCCGGGGCCGGGTGGTGGTGAAGGAACGGGGTGTCCCCGGGGTCCCGCGCCCCCGAGGCCCGGGCCGGGCGGCTCGTGGCCCCCCCGCGGTCGCCGGTCGCCGGGATTCAGCGCTGCCCGCTGGCTCCCTTGCGGCCGATGGCCGTGAGGATCTCGAAGGCGACGAACAGGACCAGTGCCAGCAGCAGCACGACCGGCAACGCCAGGCTGCGCGGCTGCGCGGCGAGCACCACGGCCGTCACGCCGAAGGCGGCGCTCAGCCCCCACAGCACGAACAGCGCGCCGCGCGGCGAAAGGCCCAGGCCGAGCAGGCGGTGGTGGATGTGCTCGCGGTCGGCGTTGAACACGTGCTGGCCGCTGCCCAGCCGCCGCGCGAACGCCATCAGGCTGTCGGCGACGGGCACGCCCAGCGCGACCAGCGGGAAGAGCAGGGTCACCGCCGTGGTCTCCTTGCGGTTCTCGAGCAGCGCGACGGCGGCCAGCGTGAGCCCGAGGAAGTGGCTGCCGGTGTCGCCCATGAAGACGCGGGCCGGCGGGAAGTTCCAGCGCAGGAACCCGAGCGTGGAGCCGATCAGCAGCGAGGCGATGAACATCACGTACAGGTCGGAGTGCGTACGGCCCACCCACCAGAGCGTGGCCGCGGCGATGAGCACCACGCCCGAGGCGAGGCCGTCGAGCCCGTCGATCAGGTTGATGGCGTTCACCACCAGCAGCACCCAGACGACGGCCAGCGGCCCGCTCAGGAACCCCAGGTTGATGGGCGCGCCGAACGGGTTCGTCAGGAGCGGCACGCCGTAACCGAAGTGCACGAGCACCGTCGCCGAGCAGGCCTGGACCGCGAGCTTGGTCCAGGGCCCGGCGCCGCGCAGGTCGTCCACCAGGCCGAGCGCCAGCAGGGGGATCGCGGCCAGCGTGAGCCCGAGCAGCGGCCGCACCTCGAGCAGGCGCGCCGGCCCGGGCAGTGCGCGCGCCAGCCACGCCACGCCCAGCACCGCCACGACGAAGGCGAGCCCGCCCAGCGTGGGGACCGGCACGCGGTGGATGCGGCGCGGCCCCGGATGGTCGAGCGCGCCCGCGCGGCGCGCCAGCGTCATCACCGCGGGCGTGAGCGCCAGTGTCAGGACGCAGGCGGCGAGCGCGAGCGCGAGCGAATAGGGCATCAGCGCGCCTTCCGTCCCGCGGGGCCCGCCCGCAGCCTGCTCATCCGCGCAGCCTCAGCGCATTCGCGAGGACCAGCAGCGCCGCGCGCACCAGGATGAGGGCGTCGGCCGGCAGCGAGAGCAGCGGATTCGCGGGGTGGTGCTTGTGGAAATAGTGGATCATGCCCAGGTGCCGGCCCCAGATGACGCGCGCCGCCACGCGCGAGCGACTGGCGCCGATGTGGTGCACCACCACCGCCGCCGGCTCGTAGGTCACGGCCCAGCCGGCCGGCTTCATGCGGCGGCACCAGTCCACGTCCTCGTTGAACATGAAGAAGGCCTCGTCCATGCCACCCACCTGCCCGACCGCGGCGCGGCGCGCCAGCATGCAGGCGCCCGAGATCCAGTCCACCTCGCGCACCGAGGCGTGGTCCCAGTCGGTGAGCAGGTAGCGCCGCGAGAAGCGGTTGCCCGGGAAGAGCCGGGTGAGAAGCGAATAGCGGTTGAAGAGGAAGGTGAGGTGGTCGGGGAACGAGCGCGCCGAGTACTCGAGCGAACCGTCGGGATTGAGGATCTTCGGGCCGGTGAGCCCCGCGCGGGGATGCGCCGCCGCATGGTCGAGCAGCGCGCGCAGCGCGCCAGCCCGCACCATGCAATCGGGGTTCAGCACGAGCGCGAAGGGCGCTGCGGTCGCGGCCAGCCCCTGGTTCACCGCCCGGGCGTAGCCCACGTTCTCGCGGTTGGCGATGAGGCGCGCGTCCGGGAACTCCGCGGCCAGCGCCTCGAGCGTGCCGTCACGCGAGTCGTTGTCCACGACGACGATCTCGAGTTGGAGGCGCGCGGCCGCGGCGTCGGTGAGCAGCGCGCGCAGGCCCGCGAGCAGGGGCTCGCGCGAACGGTAGCTGACGAGGATGACGCTGAGGTCCATGCGGGCGGGGAGTGCCTCGGCTGGAGCGGGGTACCCGCATCGCGGGTCCGGTGGCCTGATGACGGTCGAGTCTAGCACAAGGTCCGGGAGGGACGGCGCGTGACCCCTCCGGGCGCCGCGGGAGTGCGCTTCACGCGGCGCGCGCCGAGCGGATGGGCGCCGTCACCCCGGTCGCCGCGCTCAGCCGAAGCGTGTGTCGGCGAAGTCGCAGAGCGTGCTGCGCCCGTCCGCGATCTCCTCCACCGCGCTGGTCGCCGTCAGGAGACACTCCAGTGCGTAGGGGGTCCGGTGCGCCGGGGTCGCCGCAATCGCCTCGAGCGCGGCGGGCGAGAAACAGGCGCGCACCGAGGCGGAGGTCTGCGCCTGCCTGCGGATGAGATCGAGGATCAGCCCGCTCCGGGGTTGGAGCGTGCTCACCCTCCGGTGGTGCCGAAGCAGTTGCTGGAGCCGGGGGAGACGCCGCGAGAGCTCGCGGGCGCGCCGATACCACACGTAGAGCGGCGAACTCATCGGCATGCCGAGGTTGGCGTCCGCCACCTCGGTGACCGCCGGCCCCAGTTGCCGCAGCAGCGAGCGGTAGAGCGCGTAGCCGGTCTTCTGGTGGTCGGGGCAGCCCAGGGCGGCCCGGAACAGGGGCTGCGAGTAGAAGGGCGCCACCGTCCAGTAGTAGTGGCGGTTGCAGTCCTCGCCCTCGGAGATCCACCGGAACGCGCGCTCGGCCAGGATGAAACGCACGTACTTCGAACTCGCGCTCCGCTCGGGATAGCCCTGGATGACCGCCTCCACGCTCGCGAGGATCTCCGGCTCGGGTACACCCGTGAGCCGGCTCACCTGGCCGGGATCCCAGACCTGGTTCTTGTCGATGATGTACTGCGCGATGCTGCCGCGGCCGTGAGCGGGCAGCCGCGGGCGCTGGTCGGGCAACAGCTTGTCCCCGCCGTCCCCGGACCAGAACGCCACGCGCGGCCCGTAGGCCCCGCGCAGCATCTCGAACAGGTCGATGCCGTACGCCTCGCCCAGCGGGTTGAGGCCCAGCTTCATCTGGAGCATGCGGTAGAGGCTGCTGCCGGGCGGTGGTGGCGTGGCGAACAACCTCCATGGCGCACCCAGCCGTCGCGCCACCTCCTGGGCCACCGCGATCTCCTTTTGATAGGTCCCGGCGGAGTCGAGGAACGTCGCCGCGCTGAACGGGACCGCGGCCCGGACCATCGCGGCTCCCACGGCCCGCGAGTCGGTCCCGCCGCTGAGGCCGAGCAGTTGGAGCTCCGCCGCTTCGCGCCGCGCGCGGCAGCTGCGAACCAGCAACTCGCCCAACTCCGCCACGTTCTCCTTCAGGGACCGGTCGGCGCGGTCCTTCTCTTCCAGGTTCCCTTCGCCCAGGACGGCGGCCCTTTGCCGCACGCCGCCGGCGTCCGCTTCGAAGTCGTGTCCGGGCGTGACCCTCTCGACACCCTGGATCAGGGTCTCGCGGCCCAGCGGGAAACCGAACAGCAGGAGGTGGGCGATGGCGAGACGGTCGACTACCCGGGTTCCCGTGAGCTCCACCACGAACCGCTGATCGCGGGTCACCACCAAAGTGCGGGGAGACTGCCATGCGTAGAGCGGTAGCCGACCGAGGGCGTCCACCGAGATCCAGAGGCGTCGAGCCTGCTTCGCGTACACCACCGCGACGTAGTCGCCGTCCAGGTCCCGCAGCAGCGGCCGGATCCCGCCCGCCCGCTCACCCGGGTGATGAGGCGAGGCCCCGAACTCGAGGAGCCGCTCCATGAGCGCATCCTGGCGGGTGTCGTAGAGCCGGCCCTCGAGACACACGAGCGCCGCTTCGTTCTCCCGGGTCTCGAGGGGATACCCGTCGTAGGTCGATGCACCGATCCGGAAGCCACCGTCCTGAAACAGCGTGTGCTGCCGGGAGGGGATGTCGCACCGGGTCCGTTCCAGCGCCCGCTGCCACGACTCTGCCGACGGTCCCGGGCCACCGCCGAAGTCGAAGACCACACTGATGCCGGGCATCACCGTCCCCTGATGGAGTGGCGTGCTGCATGGAAGGAAGTCGCGCGAGTCTAGTGCACCCGTCCGGTGCGGACAACGCGGGCGGGCCCGCGGGCTCGCGGAACGCAGCCAGCTTCCGCGCCGCGCCCGCTTCGTCGCCGCGCCCGACCGTGAGCGCCGGCACGTCCGCCCAGCGCCGTGGCCGCCGCGCGCTCAGCGGGAGGACGGTGCGATCCTCCGATCTCCTTACTCTGCGACGCTCAGGGACCCCGGCGACTTCCCCCTCGTCAACCACCTGCTCAGGTGCTCGTTCAACACCGACGTCAGGATCTACGACACGATCCCGGGGTTGTTCGTCTACTGCCCGTGCGTCGAGGCCTTCACGGAGGTGAATGGCGTGGCGACCTTCCCTGTTCCGGGCGCCGGCAGGAACAGCGGCGGGGTCGCGAGCTTCACCGGCGCTTCCGCGGCCACGTTCCATGTCGGGAACTGCGGCAGCTGCACCGCCCCGCTCGCCACGGCCCGCGTGGCGACGCACCATGAGAACGGCGGAGTCCGCACGAAGGGTGTCGGGATCAGCGACCCGGGTGCCTGGATCGCGGATTACAACTCGCGCGCCGTCCCGCCGATCAAGCGCCGTTCCGATTTCAACCACGGTGGTACCGTGGGCATCGGAGACCTGCCCTACTGGGCCCGGGTCTGCCTCTCAGGGCAGTGGAAGTACGCCTGCGGGGCGCTCTGCCCGGAGTCGCTCGAAGAGCCCCTGCGCCGGTGAGAGAAGCAAGACGGCGGGGTCGGTGGCCACGGACGAGGTCGGGGCCGCATCCGGCTGCCTGCGATTGAATCCGCCGGGACCGGGCCGCTAGAATCCGCGGATGAACCCTCCGGCCTCCAGGACCAGGGCGCCGCGGCAGCCGCGACCTTTCGTTGCCGGCGCCCGCTCCGGCACCGCCCGCATGCTCGCGCCGGCCGCGGCTCTCGTGCTCGTGGTGGCCGTCGTCGCTGCCGCGCACTGGCCCGTCCTGAAGGCCGGAGCGATCTCCCTCGACGACGACAAGTTCATCGAGCACAACGCGCTCGTCGCGGATCCCGGCTGGTCGTCCGTCGGCCGATTCTTCGGCGAGGTGACGCGGCCCTCGACGGTGCCCGGCTACTACCTGCCGCTCTCGATGACCTCGCTGATGCTGGACTGGGCCATGGGTGGCAGGCCGGACGACCTGCGCGTGTTCCACCGGACGAGCCTCGTCCTGCACCTGCTGGTCACGCTGCTCCTGGTCCTGATCCTCCATCGGCTCTTCGGCGCGTGGGTCCCGGCCGTCATCACCGGACTCCTGTTCGGGCTGCATCCGCTGACGGTCGAGCCCGTGGCCTGGGTCGGGGAGCGCAAGACCCTGCTCGCCACGTGCTTCGCGCTTGCCGGCCTGCTGTCCTGGCTGCAGTACGTCCGCCGGGGGCGCCAGCTCTGGCAGGTGGCGGCCGTCGCGCTCCACGTCCTGGCGCTGCTCTCGAAGCCCACCGTCGCGATGCTCCCGTTGCTGCTCCTGTTGCTGGATCTGTGGCCGCTGCGGCGCTGGAGCGCGCGGACCGCCCTCGAGAAGTGGCCGTTCCTCCTGTTGTCGCTGGCCGCCGGCGCCGTCACCCTGGCCTCGCACGGGCGCACGGTGGGGATCGCGAACGCGGCGGGCGCGGACTTCCTGCGCGGGCTCGCACAGGCGGGATACCTGCTCGGCTTCTACCTGGCGAAACTCATCCGGCCGGTCGACCTGTCGCCCGTCTACCCGGCGCCCGTGCCCTTCGACCTGTCCAATCCCGCGCTCTGGCCGGCCCTCGCCGGCGCCGGCCTGCTTACGCTCCTGCTCGCGCTCGCCGCGCGGCGCGCGCGCGGGCCGTTGGTCGGCTGGCTGTTCTTCGTCATCGCCATCGCTCCGACGCTCGGTCTCGTCCGCTACAGCTGGGTCACGGCCTCCGACAAGTACGTCTACTTCCCCGTCGCCGGGCTCCTCGTGGTCCTGGCCGGCGGTCTCACGGCCTGGTGGCGCTCGCCGCGCTGCGGCGGGCCGGCCGGCCGGGTCGCGATGCTCGGGCTGGCGCTCGTCGTCCTGGCCGCCGAGGCCCGCGGGGTCCGCGCCACGCTGGCGCACTGGACGGACTCGCTGACGCTGCGGCAGCACATCGTGGCCGTCGCGCCACAGGAGCCCGCGGCCCACCTCGGGCTCGGGACGTTCCTGGATCGGCAGGGGGCGCATGCGGAGGCGCTCCGCCACTACCGCCGCGCGGTCGAGTTGGACCCGGGGCGCGCCGACGCGCACCTCGACCTCGGCCTCGCGCTCGAGCGCCAGGGGCGGATTGGCGAGGCCCTCGACCACCTGCGGTCCGCGGTCCGCTGCTCCCCCGCATGGGTGGATCCCTGCAACGAGCTGGCCTGGCTGCTCGCGACCGGCTCCGATCCCGCGTTGCGCGATCCCGCCGGAGCGGTCCGGCTTGCCGAACGCGCCGTGGAACTGAGCGGCGGCCGCGACCCGAACGTGCTGGACACGCAGGCGGCGGCGCAGGCGGCGGCCGGGCGGTTCGAGCGGGCGGTCGAGACGGCCCGGCGCGCGCGGGAGCTGGCGCTGGGGACCCACTCCACCTCGCTGGCCGAGGACATCCGCGTCCGGCTCGCGGACTACGAGCGCGGGATCCCCTACGCGCAGCCGCGCGTGGACTCGCTCGCTCGCACCCGGTGATGGAGGTGGTGCCGGGGCCGGGCGCGGGGCGGACGGCGTTTCAGCCCGGCCCCGGTGTGCCTCCCGGCGGTGCGAGCGGACGGCCGAGCGCCTGCTCGAGCCACTCGCGGATGCGCGCGACGTGCGTACCCTCCCAGTACCACTTGCCGCAGACCGGGCAGTAGTGGAGGAAGGGCGCCGAGCGCAGCACGCGGCCCGGCACCTCGCCGTGCGCCTCGAAGGCGTGCCGGCGCTCGAGCGCGGTGCCGCACGCGCCACAGCGGCTGAAGGGCGGGCCCGCGGGCTCGCAGGCCGCAGCCACCTTTCGCAGCGCGCCCGCTTCGTCGCCGCGCTCGACCGTGATCGCCGGCACGTCCGCCCAGCGCCGCGGCCGCCGCGCGCTCAGCGTGAGGACGGTGCGATCCTCGCGTCGCGCCGCCGCAAGGACCTCCTCGAGCCGCGCGCCCGCGAGCGTGATCACGTCGTAGCCGAGGAAGCGCAGGCGTCGCGCCAGAGACTCGAGCGAGGAGTCCGTAAGGAAGCGGGCCGGGGGCACGCCGCGACCGTAGCCGTGCCCCGGGGCTGCCGCAAGCCCGCTAAGCCGCCATCTTCCACCCGGTTGGTCCTGCCGGGTTGACGCGCCGTGCGCGGGCTGCGCACTCTCTGTGGGTCATGGAACCATCCTTGCGGCCGCCGCGGAACCCAGGAGGGCTGGAGCCGGACCCGCCGCGGATCCTAGGTCGGCGTGAGTTCCTGATCGTCGTGGGTGGAGCGGCTGCGTACACGGCCCTCCGTCCCGTGGACGCCTGGGCGCGCCGCGTGCGCGCCGACGCGGTGGCATTGCAGCCCTGGGCGCTCCCCACGGAGGCCCCCGCCGGCGGGCTCGACCTCGCCCGCGCCCTGGTCGGCGCCGCGGTGCTCGCGCCCAGCGACTGGAACACCCAGCCCTGGCGTTTCGAGGTGGACCCGGAGTCGATCCAACTGCTCGCCGACGCCCCGCGCGCGCTGCCCACGAGCGACCCCGACCGGCGCGGCCTGATGGTCTCGCTGGGCGCGGCGCTCGAGAACCTGGTCGTGGCGGCCCGCGCCTACGGGCTGCAGCCGACCGTGCACTACCGGCCCAACGAGCGCGCGCGCGGCGCCGTGGCCGAGGTGACCTGGAACGGCGGCGGCCTGCGGCGCGACCGCGAGCTCTTCGGCGCGCTGACCGACCGGCGGACGAATCGCCGCAACTACGATGGGCGCGGGCTCATGCCCCAGGTCCGCGCCCAGCTGAGCGCCCAGGTGGCCGATGGCCCGCGCCTGCACTGGCTGGACGGCCGCGATGCGCTCCGCGAGCTGGCCGACCTCGTGCACGACGCCGTGCACGCGCAGGTCTCGAACCGCCGCATCCAGGCGGAGCAGCACCTCTGGCTGCGCACGAGCCTGCGGGACGCGGCGCGGCGCGGCGACGGCGTGCCGGTGGACGCGCTCGGCATGAGCGGCCCGGCGAACTGGTTCGCGGGCCGCTACTACGACCCCGACTCGTGGTTCCTGCGCTTCGGCGCGGGCAGCCTGGCCAAGCGCGCGCGCGAGGGTGTGCGCAGCGCGGGCGCCGCGGCGCTGCTCACCACCACGGTCCGCGACGAGTCGGCCTGGCTCCTGGGCGGGCAGGCCTACGAACGGCTGGCGCTCAAGGCCACGCAGCTCGGACTGGCGCACCAGCCCATCAACGCACCGCTCGAACTCGAGCGCTTCCGCGGTCCGCTGCTGCGCCGCTTCGGCGTGACCGGCGAGGAGCCGCTCATGCTGGTGCGCTGCGGCCACGACCGGCGCGTGCCGCACACTCCGCGGCGCGCCGTGTCCGTGGTGGCGAGCTTCCGGAACTCCTAGACCGGCCTAGCCTGCCGGACGTGGCGGTGGCGGCCCTGCCCCGGGCGGCCCCGTCGCCTCGTGGTCCTTCGACCGCAGGAAGAACACCAGCGCCAGCAGCGTGAGCATCATGAAGCCGGTGAGCATGAAGGTCTTCTCGAAGGCGATCATCGTGCCCTGGCGCGCCACCGTGCCGGCCAGCGCCTTCAACGCCGCCGCCTTCGCGGTGGCCGCGTCCATGCCGCGGCCGATCATGCCCCGCGTCATCAGCTCGAGCCGCTGCGCCACCTCGGGCCGGTAGGGATCCACGTGCACGGCCAGCGCGGCGCGGGCGCGCACCGCGTACTGCTCGAGCAGCGTGCCGTAGATGGCGAGCCCGGCCGATCCGCCGAACTGCCGCACCAGCGAGTTGAGGCCGCTCGCGTCGGTGAGCTGCGTGCGCGCGACGTGGCTCAGCGCGACGGTCGTGAGCGGCACGAACAGCAGCGAGAACCCCACGCCCTGCAGGAGCAGCGTGGCGATGATGCCCGCGTCGCTCGTCTGCAGCGTGAAGCGGCCCATGTCGAGCGAGCCCAGGGCCACGCAGATCACGCCGAGGGCCACCAGCAGGCGGGGCGAGACGCGATTGTAGATGCGGCCCACGATGGGCGTCGCGACCATCATGACCAGGGCGCGCGGCATGAGGGCCAGGCCCGATTTGAGCGCGGTGAAGCCGAGCAGCTCCTGCATGAAGACCGGCAGCAGGAACATGTTCGCCATCAGGTTCGCGAACATGATGCCGCCGATGAGCGTGGCCGAGGTGAAGGTCGGGTCGCGGAACAGGCGCAGGTTCACCGCCGGGGCCGGCGCGCGCAGCTCCTGCACGACGAAGGCGCCGATCCCCGCCACCGCCAGGATGGCCGCCAGGGTGATCGCCTTGGAGTCGAACCAGTCGTTGCGGTTCCCCTCCTGGAGCACGTACTGGAGGGCGGCCAGGCCGACGCTCATGTACGCGATGCCCTGCCAGTCGAGGTTCCGGCGCATGACCTCGGCCTGCGCGCGGTTCGCGGTACGGATGTCCTCGGGCTCGTGCACGAAGCGGCTGGTCGCGAGGATCCCGACGATGCCGACCGGCAGGTTGATGTAGAAGATCCAGGGCCACGACCAGTTGTCCACGATCCACCCGCCCAGCGTGGGGCCGATGGCCGGGCCGATCACGATCACCATGCCGACCACGGCCATCGCCATGCCCTGCTCCCGTGGCGGGAAGGTCTGCCGCAGGATGGCCATCTGGCTGGGCTGGAGAGCGCCGGCGCCGAACCCCTGCAGGGCGCGGGCGGCGATGAGCTGGGGGAGCGTGTGCGCCAGGCCGCAGAGCATCGAGCCGACCAGGAAGAGCCCGAGGCAGAAGAGATAGACCTGTTTCTGTCCGAGGAAGCGCCCCAGGAACGCGGTGAGCGGCATGACGATGACCTGCGCGATGGCGAACGAGGTGCCGAGCGCGGTCATCTGGTCGATCGAGGCGCCGATCGAGCCGCGGATCTGCGGCAGCGCCACGTTCACGATCGAGATGTCGATCGTCGCCATGATGGCGCCGAAGGAGATCGAGGCGGCCACCAGCCATTTGTTGTCGGGGCGCTGGAAGCCCAGCGCGCCCGCCGCGGCCCGCATCGTGGACATGTCGCCTACCCTCCGCTGACGGTCATCTCGGAGATGAGCAGCGTGGGGCTTGCGACGCTGCCGAGGAAGCGGAGGTCGCTCCCCACCGCCGCGACGTTTCGGAGCATCTCCAGCGAGTTCGAGGCGACGGTCACGCCCTCGACCGGGAAGGTCTTCGCGCCGCGCTCGATCCAGAAGCCCTGCGCCTGGAAGGAGTAGTCGCCGGTCGTGGGGTTGAAGCCGTACGAACCCTGGTCGTCCATGTAGAAGCCGCGGTCCACCCGCGCCAGGATGGCCTCGGGGCTTTCGCCGCCGGCCTCGATGTAGAGATTGTGCGAGCCGATGCCCGGAGTCGAGGAGTAGCCGCGCACGGCGCTGCCGGTCGAGCGCGCGCCGCAGCGCAGCGCGTGATAGTGGTCGTAGAGGATGGTGGCGAAGCGCCCGCGCTCGATCAGCACGTTGCGCCGCGTCGGCAGCCCCTCGCCGTCGAAGGGCTCGCTGCCGACCGCGCGCGGCAGCCGCCCGTCGTCCACCAGCGTCACCGCCCGGGCGGCGATGGTCTCGCCCAGCCGGTCCGTGAGCCACGAGGTCCGCTTGAGTTGGGCCTCGCCGCTGAAGGCCTCGAGCATCTCGCCGATCCAGGCCGCGGCGATGTCGGGGGAGAGGATCACCGGCACGCGCGCGGTGGGCACCTGGCGCGCGCCGATGCGCGCGACCGCGCGGCGCGCGGCCTCGCGCGCGATGGCCTCGGGAGCCTCGAGCTCGTCGAGCCGGCACTTGACCATGCCGTACCAGCCGGTCTGCTGCTTGCCCTCGCCGTCGTCGGCGAGCGGCACCACGTGCGCGCTCACCGTCGTGCCGGACGAGGTGCGCGCCAGGCCGCTCGAGTTCACCAGGGCCGCGTGTCCGTCGCGCGTGGAGACGCTCGCGCCGTCGGTGCGGTGGATCCGCGGGTCGCAGCCGAGCGCGACGCGCTCGAGTGCGAGCGCCATCTCGATCCTGCGCTCGGCGGGCCACGCCAGCAGCGCCGGGTCCACGAGTTCGAGGTCCGGCAGCGGTTCGTCGCCGGCGTCGGCGGGGGTGGGGAAGACGTTGGCCTGGTCGGGCGTGGAGAAGCGCGCCAGCGCCACCACGTGGCGGGCCAGCTCGTCCAGCGAGCCGGGCGCGAGGTCGGTGCTCGAGACGAAGCCCTGTGCCCCGCCCACCAGTACCCGCAGGCCGAGCCCGCGCGTCACGCTCTGCTTGAGGCTCTCGATCGCGCCGCTGTTCACCCGCACGGTGAAGGAACGCAGGCTCTCGAGGTAGGCTTCGGCGTGGTCGGCGCCCGCCCGCCGCGCGCGCTCCACGGCCTCCGTGCCGAGGCGCAGGAGCTCTGCCGCGTCGAGCGGCCTGCCTTCGTGGGCCGTGCCGCTCACGTGCCAGTGCCCCCCACGGTGATCCCGGTGAAGCGCACGGTGGGCTGGCCCACGCCCACGGGCTTCCACTGGCCGTCCTTGCCGCACGAGCCGGTGCTGCCCTCGATCAGCAGGTCGTTGCCGACGCCGTCGATCTTGAGCATGGCGTCGTTGCCGTTGCCGGTGAGCGTGGCGTTGCGCACGGGTGCGGCGAGCCGGCCGTCCTCGATGCGCCAGGCCTCGGTGACCTGGAAGGAGAAGTTGCCGTCCGCCGGGCTGACCGAACCGCCGCCCAGGTTCTTGCAGTAGAGCCCGCGCCGGACCGAGGCGATGAGGTCCGCGGGTGCGTGCGGTCCGGCCTCGATGAAGGTGTTGGTCATGCGGCACAGCGGGTAGTCGCGGTACGAGGAGCGCCGGCCGTTGCCGGTGGGGCGGTTCCCGGTGAGCCGCGCGTTCAGCAGGTCCCACAGGTAGCCGACCAGCACGCCGTCCTCGACCAGCACGGTGCGCTGGGCGGGCGTGCCCTCGTCGTCCACGCGGAAGGAGCCGCGCGAGAACGGCACCAGGGCCGAGTCCACGATGGTCACGCCCTTCGCCGCGACCAACCGCCCCATCTGGGACGCGCGGATCGAGGACCGCTTGCGGATGACGTCGCCCTCCATGCCGTGCCCGAAGCACTCGTGCACGAGCACGCCGCCCCAGCCCGGAGCGACCACGACCGGGTAGGTGCCGGCCTCGGGCTCCTCGGCGCGCAGCAGCGTGATCGCCACGCCGGCGGCCTCGAGCGCGATCTGCTCGGGCGTGCGCTGGCTCTCGAAATACGAGGCCTCGACGCTTCCACCCCCCGTGGCGTAGCCGTGCTGGCGCACCTCGCCCTCGGTGGCGAAAGCCGTCACCGTGAGGCGCGCCAGGAAGTGCCGGTCCTCGGCCCACAGCCCGTCACTGTTGGCGACCAGGTAGCTCTTCGAGGAATCGGCGAAGCCGGACGAGACTTCGTGGATGCGGCCGTCGTGCCCGCGCGCGGCCTCGTCGGCGCGGCGGAGCAACTCCACCTTGTGGGCCGGGTCGAGCGTGAGCGTCACGGGTGCGGCGAGCGTGAAGGGCGCCGGGGCCTCCACGACGGCGAAGGCGCGTGGCGGCCCGCCCGGGGCGCGGTCGCGCGCGATGCGGGCCGCGACGCGGGCGGCCTCGCGCAGGTCCCCGGCGTCGAAGCCGTCGGCGTAGGCGTAGCCGGTCTGCTCGCCCTGGATCGCCCGCACGCCCACACCCTGGCCGCGCGAATATTCCGAGGAGCGGATGCGGCGTTCCTCGAGCGTGAAGGTGGAGACCACGGCGCGCTCGGCGTAGACTTCGGCGAACTCGGCGCCCTGAGCGCGCCCCAATTCGAGCAACTCGGCGGCGAGTTCGCGGGGGACGAGACCGGAGAGTCCGGATCGGGCTTCGGGCATGAGGTCGTGAGGTTGGGGGTGGACGCGCGGCCGCGGCGAACGACCGCGGCAGTGTAGGTGCGCGGCGTGGAGCGCGCAACGCGCGCAACTCGGTCGCGCCGCCTGGCAGACACCGTCGAAGCGCTGCCAGGAGACGTCCGGGGGCGGCGGGACGCGGAGGGCCGAAGGGCGGCGAAGCACCCGCGCGCTCGCCCTTCGGCCCTCCGCGCCCCGCCGCGTTGCTCGCACGCCCACGCTCGCGCCCTGGCATCTTCCGCGCTCGCGGCCCGCCGGGGCCGCGGTTTGGCTCCGGGTCGGCGCATCGGGCTATACTGCGACCGACTTGCGCAGTCCTCGGATGCTCTCGGCGCCGCGGTTGGCGGCCCGCAGGTCTGGCAGTCCCGCTCGAACTCTTGCTGCGCAGTGTCGGGGTCCACCCTGAAGGGTGGGTCGTGCGCGGAGGTCCTGAATGCACAGGTCCATGCTCATGCTGGTCGCCGTCCTGCTGGCGGGAGCGCTCGTGCCGGCAGCGGTGCGCGCCGCTGAACCGACATCCGCCAGGACGCCCGGGGCGTCCGGGGGCGCGGCCGCCGCGATCTCGCTCGGGCAGGCCGTCTCGATCGCGGCGGGCAGCACGCTCGCGGTGCAGGTGGCCACGCTGCGGACGACCGAGGCCGAGGCCCGCCGCGGCCAGGCGCGCGCGGCGCTGCTGCCCGCGTTCTCGGGCTCGGCGTTCTCGCTGGAGCGCACCTACTCCTTCAAGGCGACGGGCATCTCGTTCCCGAGGATCCCGGGTCTCTCGATCCCGGATCTCATCGGTCCCGTGAACCAGGTGGACGCGCGCCTGCGGGCCTCGCAGTCCCTGTTCGATGCGGCCTCGTGGCTGCGGCTGCGCTCCGCCGGTCTCGGCGTGGGCGTGAGCCGCGCCGAGGCGGGTGGAAGCGCCGAGACCGCGGCGCAGACGGCCGCGCTGGCCTATGTGCGGGCCTCGCGCGCGGCCGCCGTGGTGTCGGCTCGCGACGCCGACCTCGACCTCGCGCGGCAGCTCGCATCGCTCGCCGAGGACCAGGTGCGGGCCGGCACCGCGGCTCGCATCGACGTGATCCGCGCGCGCACGCAGGAGGCTGCGGCGCGCGGGGCGAGGCTGGTGGCGCAGAACCAGTCCGCGCGCGCCACGATCGACCTGGCGCGGGCCCTGGGCGTCGACCCGGCGACCTGCTTCGTGCTCTCCGACACGCTCTCGACCACCCTCGGCTCGTCCGCGGCGCCGGCCGAGGCGGACGCGGCGATCGCGCTGGCGCTCGCGCAACGTCCGGAGCTGGCCGCGGAGCGCTCGCGGCTCGCGCGCGCCAGCGCCGAGAAGCGCGCCATCCAGGCCGAGCGGCTGCCGCGCCTCGACTTCAGCACGGACTACGGTCTCAGCGGGGCGCATTCCTTCGACGCGCTGGCCACGCGCTCGGTCATGCTCGCGGCGTCGATGCCGATCTTCGACGGGTTGCGCCGCGAGGGCCGCGTCGCCGAGCAGGGCGCCGTGGCGCGCGAGTCGGAGATGCGCGAGCGCGACCTCCGTCAGCAGGTCGCGGCCGAGGTGCTCGGCGCCGCGCTCGACGTCTCCTCGGGGCTCGAGCAGGAGAGCGTGGCGATGGAGCGGCTGCGGCTCGCGGAGGAGGAGCTGGCGCAGGCGCGCGAGCGCTTCGCGAGCGGCGTGGCCGGGAACATCGAGGTGATCAACGCGCAGTCCTCGCTGCTGCGCGGGCGCGACGCGCTCATCGACGCGCGCACCGCGACCGCGGCCGCGCGCATCGCGCTGGCGCGCGCGGCCGGTGTGGCCCGAACGGTGCGATGAGCACGAGCGCACCGGCGGCCCCGGGTCCGTCGCGCCGGCGCCTCGTGCTGGGCGTGATCGCCCTCGTGGTCCTGGCGGGAGCGGGACTGCTCGTGCGCCAGTGGGCCTGGGCGCGCACGCACATCGGCGACGACAACGCGCAGGTCGAGGGACACATCATCCCGGTCCTGTCGCGCGTGGGCGGCTACGTCTCCGCGGTCGAGGTGGACGACAACCACGAGGTGCGCTCGGGCCAGGTGCTGGTGCGCATCGACGAGCGGGACGTCAAGGCGCGCCTCGCCCAGAGCGAGGCCGACCTCGCCTCCGCGGTCGCGGTCGGCGGCGGGAAGGGCGAGCCCGGGCAGGCCTCCGCGCAACTGCAGGCGGCGCGGGCCGCGGTCGAGCAGGCGCGGGCCAACGCGCGCAAGGCCGCGAGTGACCTGGAGCGCTACCGCTCGCTCACGGAGCGCGGCATCATCAGCCGCCAGCAATTCGACGCGGCCGAAGCCGCAGCCACCGCGTCGCAGGCCCAGTTGCAGGCCGCGATGCAGCAGGTGCTCGCCGCGAGCGCGGGGCTGCGCGGCGCCGAGAGCCGCGTCGCGGCCGCGAAGGCGGCGCGCGACCAGGCGGCGCTGGTGCTTTCCTACGCGCTCATCACCGCGCCCGAGGGGGGCGTGGTGACGAAGAGGTCGGTCGAAATGGGCCAGTACGTGCAGGCCGGGCAGCCGCTCATGAGCGTGGTGCCGCTGCACGACGTGTGGGTGGTCGCCAACCTCAAGGAGACCACCGTGCGGAACGTCCTGCCCGGTGACAAGGTCGAGATCACGGTGGACTCGTACCCCGGGAAGAAGTACCGCGGCCACGTCGAGAGCCTGAGCCCGGCGACCGGTGCGAAGTTCTCGCTGTTGCCGCCCGACAATGCCACGGGCAACTTCACGAAGGTCGTCCAGCGCATCCCGGTGCGGGTCGGGCTTGACGGGGCCAACGACCCCGTGCGCCCGCTGCGCCCGGGCATGAGCGTGCGCGTCACGATCACGACGACGAAGTAGGGGAGCGGCCGCGACGGCCGCGGAGTCACCGCCCGGTTCACCGTTTCGGCGTGAGCCGCGTCACCACCACGTTCGCGTAGAACACCGCGCACTCGCCGTGGCCGCCGGTGTAGGCGACCAGCGCGATGCCGCCGCGCCGCATGGAGGCCAGCGGGTCGCGGCGCTCGAGCACGCGGACTCCGTTCACCAGCACCGCGAGCCGGGCGCCCCGGGCCTCGACGCGGAGGTGGTGCCAGACGCGGTCGGCGTTCACCACCTTCGCGCTCCCCAACGGCACCTGCTGGCGGTAGAGCAGCACGTCCTGGTACCCGCCGCCGCGCAGGTCCACGGCGATGCCGCGGCCGCCGCGCACACACACCGCCACGCCCTTGTCCACGCCGCGCACCTGGCACAGGTCGAGGTCGACGGCGTAGTCCTGCCAGTCCTCGGAGCCCGCGAAGAGGAAGGAGCGTTCCTGCTTCCCGTCGGGCAACCGTCCGCAGAGTACGCCGTCCTCCACGCTCCAGACGCTGTCGCGGTCGGCCTGCCAGGCGTCCAGCGTGCGGAAGTCCTCCGTGAAGAGCCGGTCGCCGGAGGGCGCCACCGCCTCCGGCCGGGGCGGTGCCGGGGGCAGGGCGGGGGCCGCAGCGGTCCCGCCGGGCACGACGCCCGGGGCCGCGGGGCCACCGAGCGCCACGAGCAGGAGGGCGACGGTCAATCCGGTCCGCTGCGGGTGAGCCATGCGCACAGGATGAGGCCACGCGCGCCGAAGTCCAAGCCGCCGCCGGGACCGGGGCCATCCTCCACATCGGCCTCAAGCGCGCGCCCCTTTCTGTCGAAAACCTCCGGGCACCGTACGTGGCCGCGCCAGCCGTCTGCTCCACGGGTCGCGAGCACCCGTTCCGGGGCGTAGGGAAGCGCAACGTGTCGTTCGACACGGGACTCGACAGGGAGGCCCTGGTGGTGATCGAGCAGGTCCGCTGGACGCGGGTTGGCGGCTGGGAGCCCCACGCCCCGGGCCGGATGCGCGTCGCTCCGCAGCTCGTGCTGACGTTCGGCGGCGAAGCCATCCTGCGGGGCGGCCCGCCGCTCGACGACGTGCGCCGCGCCTACCCCGCCGCGCGGGTCCTCGGCTGTTCGACCGCCGGGGAGATCTGCGACACGCACGTCACGGACGAGACACTCGTTGCCACGGCCGTGCACTTCGAGCACGCTCGTGTCGAGGGCGCGCTGGTCCCCATCGGGAACGATTCCCGCGAGGCGGGCCGGCGGCTCGCCGCGGCCCTCCCCCCGGAGGGGCTGCGCCACGCCTTCGTCCT
>Ga0315276_10000304_pt1 | contig 41313 bp, 32 predicted proteins | sample YL17G05_0_MG_FD_204542 | JGI IMG/M metagenome (GOLD analysis project Ga0315276, IMG submission 204542) | Sediment microbial communities from Yellowstone Lake, YNP, Wyoming, USA - YL17G05_0 | ecosystem: Environmental > Aquatic > Freshwater > Lake > Sediment | place: USA: Wyoming | collected...
GCCCTTCGGCATGAGCAACCTATACCCCATGAGTTACTGGTAACAGGATTGGATAGAATGCTCTACCAAATATATCGGCTATGTGGTGAAGGGACAACAGGTAAGCAGGCTGTGCGTCAAGCAGTGGATGTTCTTAGCCGTTTACTCTATAACCCTCAATCAAGGCAGCGTCTTCTGGTCGAGGCACCGGTTGTGATTTTTACAATGGAATATGTCGAACACGGTGAGCACTGGCAGGCAGGGGTGCGTATACGCCCTAAAAATGAACCATTAGAGCTATTCTGGCTTGAACAACTCTTTCCAAGGTGTGAAGTAACAGAGATAAGCGAAGTAAGTGTGTGCTATTGCCGTTTTTAATCGTTTAAGGATTCAAAGAGATATTGTGAGGTAGATATTATGAACGTATCCGAGGTTTGTCATTTATCGGATGAGATTCGGCCAGGGGAATTGATGATTTCCGTCTTTCTTGACCAGGCAATCCTAAATCCCAATTCGAAGGAGGCCAATAGTACTTTTGTGCTTCGAGCGACATACTTGACCACTCCGTTACGCTCACTTTTTGAACATATTACACAGAAATTGATAGGAGCCCATCCCAAGGGCAGTGCGATAATACGCGGAACTTACGGTAGTGGGAAATCTCACGCCCTGCTTGCCCTTTACCATATCGTCAGAGGGAGGAAAGAGGCTCAGAAGACCCTCAATAAATGGGGAATTGGGGTTCGCCTACCAGAAAGAGTACGAGTTGCAGCTGTCCAGCTGCGATCAGAGCGACCTGATACCCTATGGGAATTGTTGTTTAAGCGGGCAGATTGCGGAAACCTGAATGAGGAGGTGCGCGATTATCCTACCCGGGAACAGTGGGCATCGCTGGGACGGGGGACACCAACACTATTAATTGTGGATGAACTTGAGCAATGGTTCGAGGCGCAAAATGCCTTAGAACAGGCGCGAACCAAGAGTGCTTTGGCAAATATCCTGGAGGCCGCTGAACTGTCTGATGTTTCACTCGCTGTGGCCATTGCCATCTATGGCACCAACAATGAGTTGATGGCAGTGATCAACCGTGTCCATCCGCCCATCTGGGATGTGGGAACAGCAGAAGATCGCCAGAAGATTGTCACTCATCGGTTGATTGATAAAATTGATAAGGTAAAAGCAAAACGAGTGGTTCGTGAATATATCGAAACCTATGACAAGGTTCGCAGGGAATTTCCGTCTCTCAGCCATTTAGCGGATTTCCGCAAGGAAATGGAAGAAAGTTATCCATTTCACCCCCACTTTTTACGACAAGCTTATCAGGTGTATGCTGCAATGCCACGACATGAAAGCACGCGAGGCGTGGTGGGCGTGTGCGCAACCTTATTGCGGAAACAAGCAAATCAGAGAGATATGATTCTCACGGGCAATCTGGATATCACCGATGAAGAAATCGCGAGTGATCTTCGGAAATTAGACCCGGAGTTAGTCCAAAATGCCACCGAAGATATTCACCAACGGTGTGTCGACATTTCAGAAGGAACTGGCATCATCGGAACAGTACTCCTCCATTCTTTTTCTCCATATGGAACACCAGGAGCTACCGAAGAGGAGATTTTGATAGGAAACCTTCGCACCGGGGGTAATATAAATGACCTTCGGGCATCATTGGATGAAATAAAGAGCCAGGCTTGGTTCATAGATGAAGTGGGTGAACGATTTATCATCACTAAAGAGGTGGTACTGATTAAACAAATTGATCAAATGGCACGGGCCCGGTTCGATACGGGTGAAGGCAGGGAGCAAGCAGCAGAGTACATCCGAAGTTTGATTCGAGAGGCGATTCATAGCGAACACCTAACCTTTTATCCCCACGAGCCATTGCCCACCAGTACAGGAACCATTGGACTTAAATATATTATCTCTCTTATGCCTTTACGCGATCAGGAAGCCCTTGAAATTTTAAAAGGACTCGATAACACAGTGGTGCTATTGGCTCCAAAGCCAAATATGCGAGAGCAAATCACAGTCAACCGCGACCTCCTATTATGGGCACTAAGGGTATTGGTTTGCGAAGACTTGCTGAAGCAAAAAAGTAAAAGGCAGACAGAAGTGCGTAACCTGAAAAGTCGTTTCGACCGAGACTTAATCCAACTTTTAAACAATAGCTATGCCCGCTGGATGCGACTAAGCCGCACAAATGAGCTGGGACAGACTCCAAACTTCATTCTACGTCCCATGGAATGTGGGTTATCCGCTAAAAGTGTCGAGGAGAAGATTCGTGAGCAATACGATGTGGATGCGATGAGGGATGGGATTGCCAAGCTATTGAGTGCACAAGGGCGAGATAAAACAAAGGGAAGTGAACAGTCAGCGCTCACACTTGCACAGATTCGTCAAGGATTGAGGCGAGAACGAGGTCTACCTATTCTTGCTTTCCCCACAAGTGAGAACTTTGAAAACGCCATTCGGCGAATGGTTCAGGATTCGGGTGAAAATGGCATCGTGGTGCAGGCCGGAAGGGCTCTTTATGGGTACGATGAGATAACCCTTCCATCAGTATTAAGTGATGACTGGCGCATCTGGCTTAAACCTTTTTCTCCTGAACCGCCTGCAAAAGAAGATGTGAAACAACGGGTGAGGCAGGAGTTGGCAAGAACACAGGTAAAAGGAGTGATTATTCGTGATTTGAAAAGTGCAGTCACTTACGAAACAGGTTTGGCAACTGAAGAAGTGGTACGTGCCATTGTGGAGATGGTGAATGATCATGAAGCCGTTGTGGAGCAAGATGAGACGCGGTATCCCGATGATGGATTACTAAGTAGTGGTTCGCTGATTAACGATGGGCGTGCATGGCTCACAGAACACGCTCCAGCCGATGACCGCAAGGCGCGAGCTCGTATTCTAACATTGGTAAAAGATGCCGGAGATGAAGGGATGACTTGGAAACAGGTTCAGATCCATTTATCCGCTGAAGGAACACTTATAGCTGCAATTCAGCGCGCCGTAGAACGTTTGATAGGTGAGGTGGGACCAGCGCTTGAATTCTATGAGGAGAAAGGACAATTGATTATCCGTGAGCCTAACCAAATAGCGGATAATACTGTTTTGAGGATACGTAAAGAAGTATTACCTCCTCCACAGGCGCCTTCCTGGAAGGTTTTCAGTCTCAATATTCAGCCCTATCGTTTATCCACAAGCAGGGATCTCTTAATGGCCGAATTACGCTCAAAAGTGAAAAACGAAAGCCGGATTAAAGAAGTCATCTTCACGGTTCGCCCTGTTGAGGACACTGTTGACCCTCTGTTTGGAAAGGTCAGAGATGATACAGGGCTCGCCCAAGTTCATGTGGAACATCGCCTTACCTGGCAGTTTCTCCAAACAATTACCAAAGAAGCCTTATTAAATCTCATTATCCACTTGTTTGAGATTTTAAAAGAAAAGGGTGAGGTGATCATCGAAGCAATCGTGAGCGGAGAAGCATAGAAAAATGATTCTGGATGCAAAATTATTGCAAAATATTATCGATGCAGCGAACCCCTTACAAGTGGTCTGGGAATATACGCTCAAACTCTGGCAAGTGGAAGTTTATCCTGAGAATTTGGTGGCATTTTACAATGATCGTGAAACTCTCATAAGTCAGTTCGAGCAGGCATTATACCACGGCTATTTTGAGATCTATGACCTCCTCCTCGAGCATGCCCGGCATCAAGACGGCAGTTATGTCCATGAACGACTACAAGGAGATAATACTGTTATCATCGCAGATTCTCTAAGCATGCGAGAAGTGGGGCTCTTAAAGAAACGGCTTGGGGAACATGGGTGGAACTTAGAATTGGAAGGTTTTAGTATTGTTCCGTTTCCTACATTAACCGAAAGTTTGTCCATCAAACTTCTGGGTACGAACCCCGCTGGGGGTAAAGATACAGCCTCATTTCGCTACCGTTACCTCACTGGACCTGGTGAGATGCCAAACTTACCTGCGAAGGAGGCCACCTTAGTCTGGCTTCGGTTGCCGGATAAGGAGTTGGAACATGTGACCGTTGCTCAGGCAACAACCGTCACTGATGCATTCAACATAACGGTGGAGACGTTAATCCGACTTCTGAAACAACTCACAAATCGTCACATTTTCATCACCAGCGACCACGGTTATCTTTATGCGACTTCTCCTGCCCATTATTGGGAGATGCCAAGGGGCATAGAAGACGATGCCCGGAAGGTCTTCCCCCGTGAAAGCCGTGCCCAATTAATCACAAAAGAGAATGAAGTATTTCTGCCTCGTAATGAACCAAGCGAACAACGTCATTTCGTATTCTATGAAACTCATGTCGGAATATTGGGACGTTATTGGTGGGCAAGTGCAAGGGCGAGTGATCGATGTACGGGACATGGTGGATTGTCTTTAACGGAAATATTTGTACCCATAATCAGTGTAACGCCTTTATGAATGATAAACCCGATTATCTTGGTCACAGAAAACGTCTGAGAGAAAGATTTCAGAAGGCTGGTTCCGATGGTTTTCAAGATTATGAACTCCTTGAACTTTTGCTTACCTATGCCATACCGCGGAAAGATGTAAAACCTGTTGCCAAAGAGCTTATCAAATGCTTTGGAGGGCTTTCTGGTATCCTCGATGCCAACCATAAAGAACTTGTGAAGATCCACGGGATGGGTGCTATATCCGCAACCCTTATCCGTTTAGTAAAAGAGCTGTGCGCAGTATACCTGGGCGAGAGAATGGAAGACCGCGATCTCCTTTCTTCCCCTCAGGTGGTGGCGGATTTTGCTCGAATGAAACTCACAGAAATTCCTCATGAATCCTTCATGATCATCTACCTGAATACCAGGAACGAAGTCCTCAAATACGAAATTGTTCAAGAAGGGACTTTGGATCACGCTGTAGTCTATCCGAGGAGAATCATCGAAGGAGCGCTTTCCCAACATGCCACTGGTTTAATCCTCGTTCATAATCATCCAAGCGGACATTGTAGACCCTCGAATGAGGATCTAAGTCTTACCCAGAATATTGTTGAAGCTGTCCGGATGATTGACATTCGAATCTTGGATCATATTGTGGTTGGAAGGGAGGGTTATTTCAGTTTTAAGGAAAACAACCTCTTATAACCTGAAATATGTTGGGGATCCTTTAATAAAAATAGTCCCAGCTGGAGCAGGATATTCCCTTACCCCTAACCCGGGCAAGCCGGAACCAAAAATGATTTTAAAACAACATTTTTAAAGTTGGATTTCAAAATAATCTCCGCAAGCACTTTGCATTAAAGGGTTTGCGGCGACCATGAAAAATATTTTGCCAAAATAAGTGCCAACTTTACGACTTAGTGACTAAAACCTTTAAGGGTAGTACCTTCAAAATCCATTTATGGAAGCAAAAAAGGGGCATCTCCATACTCCCCTCTGCTCAGATACTAAATATTTAGTACCAGAATTTAGAGCAAACCGTTTTTAAATTCTTATCTTTTCCCACGACGAGTTTGGGTAAGGTGTACATTGCACCCACTTAGAAGGAAAAACGAAATCAGGAAGGAGGATTTAAAGAGAGAATATTTTTGAGTTTTGCACGTATTTCATCATAGTCATCTTTTCCAAGTCGACCTCTTGGATAGTAAATATTATTTTCTGTCACCAAATATATGTAGTCAACCAATACATAAGAATCAAATTTAAGTGTGCCATCATATTTCCTTGAGGGTAAGAAGTGTCTTTCCTTAATTTCATTTTTACAAACTGCCAAGAGATAATCTTTGTTATCGTCCTTTCTTTTTGTTATAGCAATGGCCAGGTAAGTGTTGTCCGTCTTTGAACGATATATAATAATAATTGGCCGTAATTTGTAGTTAGTTCCAATCTCAATCTCTCTTGTCTCATCTATGAAACTTTCTTTCTCTTTTTCTGGAAATAATTCGGTTTTATTCTCAACCTTATTGTCTTCTTTCACAACTTTATATGGGTACTTAATTTTATATGGTACTAACGCCTCGTATATTTCTTGAAGTCTTATTGCACCAGGAAAAGGTTTCATAATCTCTACTCGATTTCTTGAGCCATTAGATCCTTAAATCTAAGAGAGGCTTCTTCCGAAAAAGGTAGTTGATTTTCAACCGCTTCTCCTTTAAGGTAAGCATCAAATATTGGAAGGTCTCTTCCCTGGGCTTTTTCTCGAACAATTATGGCAAAATCTATCTCATTCAACCCTGATAACTCTATAGCCTTTTCAGCAGAAATACTACCGATCATATAAGCTAACACGTAATATTCTGCCATTGGTATCTCTCTACGGCGAGGCCATTCCCAATACCCTGGAGGCATATTAAAACTGTGTTGGATTCTGTTTTCTAATTTTTCTTCTAATTGGCTGAATATGCTCCATGAAGAAACTTGAATACCTTGGTATTCCTTTGATAGATTTTTTAAGGTGCCGGTAATAAGGAATGAAGAAATTTTAGTATAAAATGGCTGAGTGCAGTAGGTAATCGGATTATCAATATCATTCCTTGGATTCTTGACACATACCCACAATGTGCCAAATAACATATCTGCAATCCCATATTTAAGTTGTGAATGACTCTCACGCCATAAGGTTTCTACCCTATCTTCCATTCCGAAAATATCGTTTTTAATACTCTCCGAAAAACTAATTGGAGGTATTATCTCATAATTTAGTGACATAATTTTTCCTCCTATGGTATCAATGTGGATAGGTCACGTCTGAAAAAAAGTATTTCCTCATTTACTAAATTGTAAACATCATTAGGAGAGATTACAAGATCTGGTCGGACTATATTAAAATCAACGTGGTTACATTCTAATTTCTTAAAGTAGGGTTCAATTCTCAGGTCATATCTCTTATCACACCGGCGAAATACTAATCTGACTCCAATCTTTACTTCCTTATCAGGGCTTAAAATCTTGGCATTATTAGGAGAGAGTTTGATGGACTCATTTTTTATTAACTGACGTTCCCCATCTTGGAAACTCGCTTCTACGATTGAAACCAAACGGATAGCAATCTGATGAACCTTTTCTGTTCGGTATTTGTTAAAATAAATATCCGTAATCTCTTTGGTCATCTTAAGATCGTAATCAATGTCTTTTGTTTCGAGGTTCAAAAATTGTATAAAAACAGGATTCATATTGATCTCTCCACCTCCCTTTCGGCGTGCAATTAGAATTGGATTAGATATCTGATCTGCGATAGGAAAGTGAGGTTGAACCGCTAAATAAATTTCTGAAAATATCTCATCTGGGAGTGGGTTCTTTGGAGGCTGGAAAAAAGCAATATTAAAGTTCGATATAATCAAATCAGTCATTGGCTTAAACAAACATTTAGGGATTCTTAGGTTTAATTGAAAAAAGATCTTATTAAAGAATACCCTTCCTCCATGCTTTATACCAATAAACAAATTCTGATGTCAATAAAATAATACCCGACCCCTAATCCAATTCGATTCTACATCAACTCTCTAAGGGGATGAGATCGGGATCTTCAAGACGGGCGATCACAGTATTAAGAAATCGGGCTGCTTCTCCGCCATCGACCACCCGATGGTCGAAGGATAGGGCTAAGTGGAGAATTTTTCGGATCTCAATCTTCTCCTCCCTTACCACAGGCATGTCTTTAGTCTTTCCCACACCCAGGATGGCTACTCCAGGATGGTTGATGATTGGGGGTACCATAAATCCTTCTAACGTTCCGCCTACCTACTCGGTCCATCTCATGTCTCAGTCTAACCTCTTCATTGATTTCAATACCATCTTCTGGCCAAGGGTCGTACTTGGTGTGGGCATCGGCTTTCTCTTTATCTCCCTTACAACAATGACCATGTCAAGCATAAGAAAGGAAAGGATGGGGAATGCCACATCGATATTCAACCTTCTGGAAAATTGGGGGGGTAGTTTCGGCGTTTCCATCGTTACGACCATGCTTGCCAGGAGAGCCCAGTTCCATCAGTTCCGTCTTGTGGATCATCTCACCCTTTTTGACAGAAACCTTCGGCTTACCATCCCAAAGATCCCTCAGATTCTGCAGGGCAGCGGGTTTCTATCTCCTCTCCCAGGCCAAGGACCCCTTGGAGTCATTTACAATCAGCTTTTGAGAGAGGCATCGATGTCATCATTTAACGATGCTTTTTACTCTCTCTCCATAATGATGATACTGAGGGTTCCTTTCGCCCTGTTGATGGAAAAAGGATGAAATAGATCCCAGAAAGGAAAAGGGCTTTACAATTAAGTGCTTAAGCAATAACATAGGAAGTATGGTTCGCTAACGAATAGGAGGAATGTGGGTCAATGGAAGAGAAAGATGAGAAACCAAATCGCCGGAGGAAAAAGACCTTCGCCTTTATTTTATTCCCCGTCATCATTGCCATCGGAGCGGTGACGCTCTACTTTTACCTACAGTACAAGAAGACCCGCATCTCAACCGATGATGCCTTTGTCGATGGCAGAGTACATGTCATTGCTTCAAAAGTCCCCGGAACCGTTAAAATTATCCACATCAAAGACAACCAGTTTGTAAGAAAGAGCGACGTCATCCTCGAGATTGATCCAACGGATTACGAGGTCAGAATTAAAGAGACCCGGGCCGGTCTTGAGACCGAGAGGGCAAAACTTTCTGAGATCCGGGACAGGGTGGATACCGTTAAAAAACAGCTAAGCGAGATCATTGCTTCTTTGGAGGCGTCTCGGGCCAACGTCGAACTCCAGGAAGCCAATCTCCGCCAGGCAGAGATAGATTTCAAAAGAGCAGAAATCCTTTTGAAAAAAGAGGTGATCCCAAGAGACCAGTACGACAGGGCAAAAACAGCTTACGAGATCGCGGTGGCTCAAGTTAAAGCGGCAAAAGATCGTGTTAAACAGCTCGAGGCATCTCTTGAGACGCAGAGGGCAGTGATCAAACAAACGGAATCGTCCCTCATGCCCCAGCATGCTCAGATTCAACAGAAAGATGCCATTCTCAAGGGGGCAGAATTGAATAAAAGTTATACAAAGATTTATGCACCCACGGACGGGTACATCGCAAAGAGGTCCGTTGAAATTGGAAATCAAATTCAGCCCGGGCAATCCCTCATGGCGGTAGTGCCTCTTGACGACATTTGGATCACTGCGAATTATAAGGAGACCCAACTGGAGAGAGTAAAATTGGGGCAGAAGGTGAAAATAAAAGTCGATACCTACTCTGACAAGGTATTTTATGGAAAGGTGGATAGCGTCATGGCCGGTACAGGGGCTGTTTTCTCCCTTTTTCCACCTGAGAATGCCACAGGAAACTACGTGAAGATCGTGCAGAGAATACCTGTCAAGATCATTCTTGATCAAGGCACTGATCCTTCCCATATCTTAAGAATTGGGATGTCCGTAGTCCCCACGATCTTGACCGACTCCTAACCCGGCGCAGTCAACACAAGAGAAGTCTTGGGAGTAAAAAATCCGAAATCCGAATCTCGAAGCCTGTTCCTGACAGGTTTAGGAATCCGAACCAAATTTCCCATGATCGTTTTATCGCCTACGGACCATCAAAATTCGTAATCCCCCTCACCTCCCTTTAGAAAAGGGGGGATGGGGGGATTTGTTCTGAAGATTGGGTTGAGATGAACAGGTGGATTGTTGCCATTACGGTCATGCTCCCTACGCTCATCGTAATCGTGGACACAACGGTCGTCAATGTCTCCCTCAATCATATCCGCGGGAGCCTCTCCGCAGGTATCGATGAATCCACCTGGGCCATTACATCCTATCTTGCATCCAATGCCATCATCATCCCCATGACCGGATGGTTGAGCAGACTCTTCGGAAGAAAACGTTATCTCATCTTTTCCATCTTGCTATTCACCTTTGGCTCCCTCATGTGCGGCTCTTCATGGAACATCCAGAGCCTTGTATTTTTCAGAATCCTCCAGGGCATAGGGGGTGGCGCCCTTCAGCCCATTTCTATGGCCATTCTTCTGGAAACATTTCCACCTCATCAGCACGGGATGGCCATGGCGATCTTTGGAATTGGCACCATGTTTGGCCCTATCATTGGCCCCCTGTTGGGAGGGTGGATTACAGATAACTGGTCCTGGCATTGGATATTTTACATCAACGTCCCAATAGGTATTGCTTCGATCTTAATGGCCCTGTTTTTTATCGTCGACCCGCCCTATATGGAGCGAATGAAGATGAAGATCGACTACTGGGGTCTCTTATTTTTGGTAATGGGTTTTGGATGCCTTCAGATCGTCCTGGACAAAGGGCAGAGGGAGGATTGGTTTTCATCCAGCTTCATTACCTGGCTGAGCTATATCTCCATCTCCTCCCTGATCCTGTTCATCATAGTGCAATGCTTCACAGAGAACCCCATTATCAATTTGCGGACCTTTAAAAATCGTTCATTCAGCTCAGGAAATATGATCGCGTTCTTTACTTTTTTCTGCATGTTCAGCAGCATTGTCCTCCTGCCGATCTACCTCCAGACGTTGATGGGATATACTTCCTTTCTCGCAGGGTTGGTGCTGGGACCTGGGGGTATTGCCACCATGATCACCATGGCGATCGCCGGGAAACTTATAACGAAGATCAATCCAAAGGCGATCCTTGCCTTTGGCATCGCTGTGACTAGCTATTCAGTCCATCTCATGGCGCAGTTTAACCTCCTCGCTGATTTCAATACTATCATCTGGCCAAGGCTTGTGATGGGTGTGGGCATGGGTTTTCTCTTCATCCCCCTCACAACGTTGACCTTGTCAGGAATAAGAAAGGAAGAAATGGGAAATGCGACAGCAATATTCAACCTCCTGAGAAACCTTGGAGCTAGCTTTGGCGTTGCCATTGTTACCACCATACTTGTCAGAAGGGCGCAATTTCATCAAGTCCATCTTGTAGAACATCTCAATCCCTTTGACAGAAACTTCCAATTGGCTGTTCCCCAGATCTCCCAGATATTGCAGGACAAAGGGTTTATCTCCTTCCCACCAAACCAGGGAAGTTTAAGTGTTATTTACAGCCAGCTTATAAAACAGGCATCCATGCTGTCATTCAATGATGTATTTTACCTTCTCTCAATAATGATACTGCTGATACTTCCTCTTGTCCTGCTGATGAAAAAAGGGAAGGCGGATGTTCCTGGGGCTGGGATGCATTAACACAAATAATGCATCAACTATTTACACTGCTCACGGGAAAAGCCTTAGTCCCGTTATGGCGGGATTGCTTAAATTTTTTCATCCGCAGCACTTCTCATCCTGATGAGTAACAGGATATCAGCTTTATCCCATGTCGGCCTCGATAATAATCAACAATTTCTGATCGGTGGAATGAGGCGTTCTAATAATAAACCACCTTAAGAATTATTATTCAGGGAATGGGGTGAGAGATAATAGCAATTTGCAATTCTTGAAATATATTGACATCCATTTATTCATAATGATAACCTTAATGTTGCAAAGAATCTTTAGTCAGATATGCTTCCAAATCTTTGCATAGCGGTTCTTTGGCATGTCTTATGGGGAACATTACGTTTCACTTAAAGTGAACTCTGCAAAGTGCTTGTTAACCCTGTGAGTAAACGCTTAAAGGTGCCGCTGCAAAGCTTTGGAGAATCCCCGGTTATAGATCGGGATTCTCCCGGAGAGGTAAGATACTTTTTATAGTTTGCCGGCCCAGCACACCTGGCTACATCTTTGGATTTTCTTTCTGCAAGTGTAAAGATAACTTAGCGGGAAAAGGTATATCTTTATGCCTAGATTAACACTCCGACATCCGATATGTACACTCGATAATCAATCATTGTTCCCTCCGGATACCCTTCTGACCGAAGAGACGTTAGATGCCTTTATCGATTCGCACAGGGCTTATTCCTATCAGACATATCCCCTCCTTTTGTACGGTTCAGTTAAAGAGGACTGTTTAAATTTTCTAAGTACCCCTCCTTATGTGACATTTTCCTTAGAGCAAAAGGAAATCAATGATCTCTTGAACCTTTTAGAGACAGTTCATCTTCCCATTCCCCTTTTGCAATCGTTAGACTATTTCAAACAGCATGACTTTTACACCTATGCCCATTCTCTCATGGTGTTTGTTTTGTCTATACTTCTGACAAAGGATCTGATACCTGATTACCAGGAGTGTATTCAGTTGTCCGCAACTGGCCCAACCCACGACATTGGCAAGATCTGTGTGCCCCTGCACATCCTGAAAAAGACGACGCCTCTCACCAAAGCTGAGCGGAGTTTCTTAGAACATCACACAGCAGCAAGCTATGTGCTACTCAGCTATTACTACAAGGACATCCAACACCTGGCCTGCAGGGTGTCCCTAAATCATCATGAAAGGAGAGATGGTTCGGGATATCCCCAAGGCATCCTGCTTAAGGATTCCATGGTAGAAATCGTCGCTGTGAGTGACATTTACGATGCACTGATTAAGCCCAGACCTTATCGATCTGCACCCTATGAGAATCGAACAGCCCTGGAAGAAATTACTGAAATGGCGGAACAGAATAAGATAGGATGGGATGTGGTTAAGGCACTCATCGCTCATAATCGCATGTCTAAGCCTTCCTACAGTGAGATAACCATCTCAGCCGAAAAAAGAGGGTCCCCCCCTTCATATAATGTCTACGGTATGATCGTTGAGGAAGAGAGCACAAACCGAAAAGACTGAACTGGGTCATGATGAAAAATCAAATTTAAATCCAGATAATGTGAAAACCATGTGATTGATTTCCTCCGTAATGTTATATGGTAAGCTGAAACTTAACGTGATCGAGTACGGGAAGAAGTTAATAGGGTGGAAAGCCCTGCAATAAGTGAATCTTGATAAGATCTGGGGGCTCTTCTAAAATCTCAATTAAATTTCAAATAAATAAAAAATATCCTCAAATGCTGTCTCCATCTCTCAGGTTTTCTTTTCACCATGAATGATGCTTTTGAGCTTGACACATCTATCGTGTCTCACCTATACTCTCATCCGTCTGAATGATTTTTCTTCGGTCTGCGAGATAACAAATAATTAGAGGAGATCTTTATATGCCAAGGCGTGACGACATAAAAAAAGTGATGATCATTGGTTCAGGGCCTATCGTCATAGGCCAGGCTTGTGAATTCGATTATTCCGGCACTCAGGCCTGTAAAGCCCTTCGCGAGCTCGGATATGAGATCGTGCTGGTCAATTCCAATCCGGCAACGATCATGACCGATCCAGGAATGGCGGATGTCACTTATATTGAACCGCTTAACCTCCAAAGGATGAAGGAAATTATTGAAAAGGAAAGACCGGATGCCATACTCCCCAATCTCGGCGGTCAGACAGGATTAAATCTCACCTCGGAACTATCCAGAGCAGGTACTCTGGACCAATATGGCGTAAAGATTATTGGGGTTGATATCGATGCCATTGAACGGGGAGAAGACCGGTTGGCCTTTAAGGAAACCATGAAACGACTCGGTATTGAAATGCCAAATAGCAAAATTACTTTTAGTGTTGAAGAAGCTGAAGAGATCGCTGCTGAGCTGGGTTACCCAGTCGTCATCCGTCCGGCTTATACATTAGGAGGGACAGGGGGTGGTTTAGTTTATAACGTGGAGGAATTGCGCACTGTGGCGAGCCGGGGGATCTCGGCAAGCCTGGTCGGCCAAATCCTTGTGGAGGAGTCCGTCCTCGGATGGGAGGAATTGGAACTTGAGGTGGTTCGTGACTCCAAGAACCAGATGATCACCGTCTGTTTTATTGAGAATGTCGATGCCATGGGTGTCCATACGGGAGACTCTTATTGCACGGCTCCAATGCTCACCATTTCTCCTGAATTACAAAAGCGCCTTCAGAAATATTCTTATGATATTGTTGAGGCCATTCGGGTAATCGGTGGTACCAACATACAATTTGCCCATGATCCCGAGACGGGACGCGTGGTGGTGATTGAGATCAATCCCAGGACTTCACGATCTTCTGCCCTTGCTTCCAAGGCAACCGGTTTCCCGATTGCTTTGATTTCCTCAAAGTTGGCTGCAGGCATGACATTGGATGAGATCCCTTACTGGAGGGAGGGGACACTAGAAAAGTATACCCCATCAGGAGAATATGTGGTGGTCAAGTTTTCTCGATGGGCCTTTGAAAAATTTAAAAATGCTGTGGACAAACTCGGCACTCAGATGCGCGCTGTGGGCGAGGTCATGAGCATTGGCAAAACTTACAAAGAGGCCTTTCAGAAATCTATCCGATCCCTCGAAATCGGACGTTACGGGCTTGGCTTTGCAAAGGATTTTCATAAGAGACCCCTTGGTGAACTCATGGATCTTCTAAATGAACCCTCGAGTGAACGCCAATTTATCATGTATGAGGCCCTTCGCAAAGGGGCAAGCGTGGAAGACCTTTATAAGAAAACTTACCTCAAACCCTGGTTCATCGAGCAGATGAAAGAGTTGGTGGAATTAGAGGAGAAAATACTTGAGTATAAAGGCCGAACTTTGCCAGATGATTTATTGGTAACAGCCAAGAAAGACGGTTTCTCTGACCGTTACCTTTCTCAGATCCTTGGTCTCTCTGAGAAAGAAATCAGAGAAAGGCGTGTTTCCTTAGGTGTGGTTCAAGGCTGGGAGCCTGTGCCGGTGAGTGGTGTAAAAAACGCTGCTTACTACTTCTCAACCTACAATGCACCTGATCAGGTGAAGGTCAGCAGAAAGCCAAAAATCATGGTCCTGGGAGGAGGTCCAAACCGTATCGGACAGGGAATTGAATTTGATTACTGCTGTGTTCATGCAGCCTTTGCACTACGTGATGAGGGATATGAATCCATTATGGTGAACTGCAATCCTGAGACGGTCTCAACCGATTACGACACTTCGGATAAACTTTATTTTGAGCCCCTTACAGTAGAAGATGTCTTGAGCATCTATGAGAAAGAGAAACCCGAAGGGGTCATTGTTCAGTTCGGAGGTCAAACCCCGCTCAATATTGCTAATGAACTGGCCCAGGCAGGGGTGAAGATTATCGGGACGTCACCAGAAACAATTGATCTGGCAGAGGATCGGGATCGCTTCCGAAAGATGATGGCCAAACTGAGTATACCCATGCCTGAATCCGGCATGGCCAGCAACCTTGATGAAGCTCTTCGGGTTGCTGAGAGAATCGGTTATCCTCTAATGGTCAGACCTTCTTATGTCCTTGGGGGACGCGGCATGGAGGTCGTCCACGATGAGGAAATGCTCGAACAATATGTTGCTGCTGCCGTGGGTGTTACACCGGAACGGCCTATCCTGATAGATAAATTCTTGGAAAATGCCATTGAGACCGAGGCAGATGCTATCTCCGATGGGAGCGATGGCTTTGTGCCGGCGGTTATGGAACATATTGAGCTAGCTGGCATCCATTCTGGGGATTCGGCTTGTGTCATCCCACCCATCAGCATCCCTGTTAAGCATCTGGATACCATCTACGAATATACTAAAAAAATCGCCATAGAACTCAATGTGGTCGGTTTGATGAATATTCAGTATGCCATCGCCAATGATCGAGTTTATGTCTTAGAAGCTAACCCCCGTGCCTCTCGTACCGTACCCTTGGTTTCAAAGGTCTGTAATATTCCCATGGCACGCCTAGCCACCCAGGTCATGCTCGGTAAAAAGTTAAGCTCCCTTAACCTCAAACCCAAATCATTCAGACACTATGGCGTAAAGGAGTCGGTCTTCCCCTTCAATATGTTCCCAGAAGTGGATCCACTTCTGGGACCTGAGATGCGTTCCACCGGAGAGGTGTTAGGCATGGCTGGCTCATTTGGACTTGCGTTTTTTAAAGCCCAGGAGGCTGCGCAACAATTGCTTCCCATTGAAGGAACCGTCCTGATCACTGTTTCAAATAAGGATAGACCGGCTGTCCTTGAAGTGGCTAAAGAATTTGGTAGGCTGGGTTTTAAAATCAAGGCAACCAACGGTACTCATAGGTTCTTGGCAGAACATGGCATTGAGTCCGAACACATTCTCAAGATGCATGAGGGACGTCCCAATATTGTTGATGGGATCAAGAATAAGGAGATTCAACTGGTCATCAATACACCCAGTGGCAAACTCAGCATATATGACGACTCCTATATTCGTAAAACAGCCATTAAATATAAGATACCTTACATCACCACCTTAGCTGCGGCCATTGCTGCTGCCAAAGGCATTGCAGCCTACCGGCAGGGAAAGGGCAGTGTTCGTTCACTCCAAAGTTACCACGGGGATATTCATTAGGTGGAGCCTCACGGCTAAAACCGTAGCACCTCCGCCACTTACGGCGAGCAAAACCCGACGAAGCTAATCCTCTTTTGCCCCGTTAGAAATAATGCTCCGCTACTGTGCAGTGGAGTTATATTCTGAATAATCCCGGCGGGATTTAATGCCCCGCTGGAATTTCTAACGGGGTTTGCTAACCTGCACACCAAACACGATGCTTGACAGGCGAGAGCTCCGAAGAGTAACCTTAACATTGCATTAAAAACGCCGCATAAAGAGCAGGGAGGTGGGCAGAAAAGGCTTTGAAGCGTAACCTTTTAACGTATGGCTCCAGAGGTTTCAAACCCTTTTCAGAACTCACCCTAGGTGAAAACGTCTTGTTACCCATAAATCTCATAAATGACCGCTTTGCAAAGCCTTAGAAGCTCACCTCCCTGCGAAAGGTATGCAACTGTCAAGGTAATTCATCTTGTTCGCACTCATTCGCGGACAAACCCGTGCTTGCACGCGGAAGGGTCTGCCTTCGCCTGAGCGGAGGACATGCCGCCAAGTGGGAGGGTCATAGCGAGGGAAAGAACATTCCGCATCAGGTCTCTAAGAGGATGAGATCGGGATCTTCGAGTCGTGCAATCACCGTATTGAGGAATCGCGCTGCCTCTCCGCCATCCACCACCCGATGGTCGAAGGAGAGGGCCAAGTGGAGGATTTTTCGGATCTTAATCTTCTCCTCCCTTACCACAGGCATGTCTTTAATCTTTCCCACACCCAGGATGGCCACTTCAGGATGGTTGATGATCGGAGTTCCATAAATTCCCCCTAATGCACCATAGTTGGTAAGAGTAAAGGTTCCACCTTTCAGGTCAGCCAGATCGATCGTCCTATTCCGTGCCTTTTCGGCCAATTGTGTCAATTCTTCTGCTAGCTGGAGGATGGACTTGTCCTTTGCATTTTTCACCACAGGAACCATCAGTCCTTCGGGGGTGTCAGTAGCCATCCCGATGTTGTAGTACTTTTTCAGGATGATCTCTTCGTTCTCATCATCCATTGTCGCATTGAGATAGGGGTGCTCACTCAAACCAGCGATCACGGCCTTGATAATGAAAGGGAGTATGGTCAGTTTGATCCCTTTCTTCTCCGCTGCCTTCTTCTCCTTTTCCCGGATCTCCCACAACTCCGTGACATCGGCTTCATCCATCGTGGTCACATGAGGTGCCGTATATTTTGATTTGACCATCGCTTTTGCGATGGACCGCCGAACACCTCTCAGGGGAATACGTTCGACGTACCCATAAAGATCATATTTTTTTACCTTGGTGGGCTTCTTCACTTCCTCCACCGGTTTTTCTTTACCCTCTGCCACCTGACGGACATCCTTTTCCAGCACCCGGCCTTCAGGCCCTGTGCCCTTCACCTTATTGATGTCCACTCCCAACTCTTTTGCCAGAGCCCGAACAGCCGGTGTAGCCAGTGCATGTTCACTAACCAGGGCCGGCCTTGCTGCTTCAGTCCTCGCCTCTATGGCTGGTGCCTCTTCAGGTGCCTCCTCCAACTCTCCTACCACACCGACTGACTTGGGCCTTGGAGGCGGTGCGGGGGCGGCCAAGGCTTCTCCTTTCTCTCCGAAGATAACAATCACCTGACCGACCTTCACAATCTCTTTCTCCTTAGCCAGTATTTTTAGGATCACTCCGGTTCTTGGAGAAGGAATCTCTGCAAGGGCCTTATCGGTTTCCACTTCGACCAGAGGCTGCCCTTCCTTCACTTCATCCCCTTCCTTGGCGAGCCAGCGGACAATCTCACCTTCCGTTAACCCTTCTCCGATATCAGGAAACTTAAATTCGTAGGCCATATCATACCCCCAAATAAAAAATTAGTAACGTTCAAAAGGTGAGGCATAAATGTTTTCCAATACATCCTTCAAGATGAGTAAAGACATCCAGCAAATCTCCCCTCCACCGGTGGGAGGGGATTCACCCTGTTAGATAGGAGATCTCTTGAATAACAGGGCTGAATAGACAACCTTATCTAACAGGGTGAAGGGGAGGGGGAAATGATTTAAGTACTTTGAAATTCATAACTTTTCCACCCCCACCCTCTCCCTCCCCCATCAAAGGGGGAGGGGGACATACTGTGGGTTTCAGATTACTTGAACCGGTTTTTTAATTCGTGCCTCACCTTTTGAACGTTATCAATAATATCCAATATTCAAATCCCATACTCAAAACACCGTTTGATTATTGGATCATTGAAATTTATTTGGAGCTTGGAATTTGGTTATTGGAATTTTATTCATCGACCTTTCAATCTTCAATATAAAGGGGATAAATATCGATCTCGCTTGTCAACCTCATCGGTGAGAAGACGAAGCCCTTCACAGGTTTTCGGAAGGCCCATCTTCGGTTATAGAGCATCCCGAATAACTCAGGGGCATCCTCCATGATCATGATCTGGATATCCTTATAAAGTTTTTCTCTTTTCTTCCAATCTGCAGTAAAGCGAGCCTCTTTAATGAGATCCCATACCTTTTCATTTTGGTAGAAATGGGACCCATAATATTTGCCCCACGAATCCTTATGATATTGGATGGCCACCACATCCGGGTCATTCAGGATAGGAGTGGTGAAGACAGCCGTCAGATCCGGGGAGGTCTCAACCTTAGAAGCCCTGGCCACCATATTCGGCCATACGAGGGGAACGATGTTCAATTTGACCCCCAACTGACCCAAATTATCCAAGAGGACAAGACCAATTAATCTCTCTTCCTCTAATCCCGAGACATAGACATATTCCAATTCGAAACCGCCGTTCGGGTACCCTGCCTTGGCCAGGTATTCCTTCGCCTTCTTCATATCCTGCCTATAAACATTTGGACAAGGGATGTAACCCTTCATCCCCTTTGGAAATGGGCTATCTTCAAGGATCGCGTTTCCATTGTAGACTTTGATGGTGGCCGAATAATCAAAGGCATAGCAGATGGCTTTCCGGATATTGATATCCTTGGTATAACCCTTTTGAGTATTCATCTTGAGTCCAAAAGTGGTCCACCCAAGGTCGTTCGTCACATAGATATTCGGATTTTTGACCACGGCATCGAAGTCATCTGAATTGAGGCCTGCCACTACATCCAACTCTCCCTTCTCGAGGCCCATCCTCAGTGACGCTGATTCCCGGATGATCTTGAAAATCAGACCATTAATGTGTTTCGGGTTCTCCCAACCTTTCCAATAGTCTTCCACGGCCTCCAGTTCATAAAGGACGCCGTGTTCCCATCGTTTCTGTCGGAAGGGGCCAGATCCTGCCGAATGGTCTTTCATCCACTCCTGACCGCTATCGCCATCTTTTTCATTGGCCATGACCACCTTGGGGTTCATGATGTACCACCAGGGTAGCGCCATCTCAAAGGCAGCATAGGGGCTCTTCAGGCTGAACTCAACAGTATAATCATCAATTACCCGTATCCCTTCCTTGTCAAGAAAATCCATCAACATCCAGGCCGGCCCCTTTTTCAAGCTGAGCGTCCTTTCAAAAGACCATTTCACGGCATGCGCGGTGACCGGGTCTCCATTATGGAATTTTGCGTTTTTGACCAACTGATAGGTCCAGGTCTTTCCATCCTTCGATTTCTTCCACGATTTGGCCAGCCATGGGACCACTTTGGGTGGATTTCCAACATACTTCAGTAGCGCATCATAGAGAGCCTGTTGAAGCATTCGGGTGGACCAGTCATAAAATTGACTCGGGTCGATGTTTGGAGCAGGCTGCCTTTCTCCATAAACGATGACCTTTTTTCCATCTCTCATTTCGTAAGCAAAAATGGATGTACCTATGATGAAGCTTAAGAAAATGACCCCAATTAAAATTGCCAATAAGAATTTTATTCTCTTCATTCTAAAACCTCCTTTCATTGAAAAACGTGACCGTGACCGTGTCCGTGTTCCGTGTCCGTAATTAATAAGGACTCCATAATTGAGAAGACATGTTCTTCCGAAAATCTCCCCTAACCCCTCTTTTCCAAAGAGGGGAATTCCTCCCTTTGTAAAGGGAGGCAAGGAGGGATTTGGGCTCCAGTGCCTATACAGTTATGGACTGATTCGTAAAACCCCTATCACCTCCTCTCAGTAGCTCAACAACTCTTTTAATGTTCTCGCCACTAAGGAACGAGCAAGAATCGTGGGTTTTCCTGTGATCTCCATCACCCTCTTCTTCATAGTTTGCGTATACCCCATGCAGTGCATCACGATAACATGAGGATCTGCCTTTTTTAATTCTTTTGCAGCCGGTGAAACCTCATCCTTTAGTGCATAAGGAGAGGCTGCTTTGATGATTATCTTTCCTTTCAGCCGATGGTACTTTTTCCCCGCCTGCATGATCTGATCTGTAAGGGGAATAAGGAGTCCCATTCTCCCATTCTCTTGGTGAAGGGCCAGGATGAAATGATCCAGAATCTTTTGTGACTCGATGAAGAGCCTCTTTGAAGAGAACTGAGGAAACTTTCCTGTACAGAGAAAGAGGAGAATCTCTGCACCCTTCGCGGTTAGGAGATCGATGCATTGTTGGACCCGCGGCAGAACAAACCTCTTTGCAACAACGACCTCTGCCCCATCGGACATTCGAGTGCAGAGAATATAGTCTCCCCTTTTTGGGAAAAACCTTTTCACCTCTTCCAAAGTCAAGCCATCCAATGCCCCTGCCTCTAATATCTCCACATCCGTGCCTAAAATCTCTTGCATTTCAGGAACGATATCCACCCTGGGAGACTGGCCTATGGTGATCATCCCGATCTTTTTCAGGATCATCGCTTTCCTCCGAGGGTCTGAAGGTGATGCATGGGGCCATAGAGGTCCACAATCCTCTTAAACTCTTCTTCATCATAAAACCGACATTTGCCCATTCCGAAACTCTTGGCGACCTCAATAGAGAATCTGACTGCCTCCTCAATGTCGACCAGATGGCTTGCTCCTGTCGCACATCCCGGAACAGCAGACTGGGTTGTGATGGCAATCCCTACGACTGGAGCTTTGGTGGCTACACAGGGTTGCATGACGCTGTTCAAATGGAAAAGTTCATTGCCGTAGGGAGTGATGTCCTGGGTGGTGATGGCAAAGACAGAGGGTCTTTTGCCAGTGGTGATTTCCATGATCCCGAGGAGGTCTTCACTCACCCGCAGAATATAACCTTCCTTTACCGTTGGAGAGATGGCAAAACCCCTCTGGTTGATAATCCGATTGCCTTTGGTCGTATCGATAGAAAGGATCGCCTCCATCTGGGGGTTCACCTCATGGTCATTAAGGCTCTTCATCTCTACGGGTGATCCCATAAAAGAAACAGGTTCATGAGGGGTTACTGGAGCATCGGGGCAAATATGGGTCGTTACGATCACATCCCCTGGCAACACATCCCCTCGCTTCTTCATATCTGCCAATTTAAGTGCTACGGAAAGGGCGGTGACGGCTCCATCGGCATCAGAGACGAGTCCAATCATTTGAGGTCGTGCTCCAACTCCTCCCAGTCTTCCAATCACACCAAGGGTTGGAGAATGTCCATGGGATTTTTTACCTGTGGATCCAGGAATCCATATTTTGATCGAATCTGTCTTTCCCCTTTCCCCTCGAATCGTTCTAACTTCCACATCACTCATTCCCCTCTCTTTCAACAGAGAAGCCATGCGCTCGCCATTTACCTTTGCATCATCAAGGAACTCGTAGATTTCCATCACCTGTTTAAGTGCCATCTTCGATTCAACCTCCTGCCATCTTTCAATCTCAAAATTTTAAAAAACCCGGATTACCTTTTCCATCGGCGTGTAAGGAATATCAAAATCAAAATGTTTAGGGGAGACAAGATCGTTGGCTTCCTCAGTGCGCCAGAAGGGATGAGCAGGGATACTAAAAACCACGATCCTCATTCCCTCTTTCATTTTCGAATTGGTGATGGGTTTGCCTGTTGCGGCGTCCAAAATGCAGATCAGGTCAGGAGTAAGCACATAGGGTTTCCCATCCAACCAAGAGAGGAGATTTTCATTCTTCAGCCAGACCTTTAGTTCATGACTTTTATATCGGCCTTCCCCTTGTACAGTAATCGTCCCCCACAAGAAACCATCGCGGTCTTCCCATTCAAATTGGTAGACCATCCCTTGAAAAAGCTCCGTTCCTCCGGAAGCATGGATGACAGCATCGACCGGATTTTTTTGATGCCACTCTGCCTCTCTGAGGGCCTTTCCTATTTCAATCGCCTTGGTCACACCTCCGGGAATGATTGTTCTTTTCAACACATTCCCCTTCACCGGGCACCTGACTGCGATCGTGCCTCCACCTACAACGGCCATTGCCCGTGCGATCCTTTCTGCGTCTTTGAAACTGGCCACCTTCCTCACCAAAACAGAATTTCCCTTCAAATCCGTGAGGACCATAGGGGTGATGGGAACATTATGGATGGTATAAGTTTGCATCATCAATTCAGGCTTGGCCCGGCCAATGGTATCACCATCCACAAAAGGTAAATCTGCCAAAGCAGCCAGAATGGCCGCAACAGGAGTATTGTATCCACCCAATTCCACCGGCACAGTGGCGTAGATCTTTTTTGTAAGAACCTCCTCTAATGTTCTCAAACCGGTTAACAGGGGCCCGTCCTCAGAAAGGATCTTGGAGCTATATTCCTCCGTCTCTCCTTTCTCCCCTTTGGAGGGAGCAATGGAACCAACCATTGCAGGATGGACAACGATCTCATCATCCGGGACTTCTGTAACCGAGATCAACTTAATTTCCTTTCCCATCTCTAACAGCTTATATAATAGAGAAAGCCCGAGTTCTGGAGAACCCCCTCCTCCTGTTCCGAGAACAGTCGCTCCAGCACAAAGATCAGAGATATCTATTCTATTCAGACGTCTCACCATCAATATAACCCACAAATCCCCCCAACCCCCCTTTACTGAAGGGGGGAGAAGGGGGATTACCAATTCTTATCATTCGCGAGTGGCCAAGCGTTCATGACCAATGATATAGAAGGTATAATCCCATTCTATCAATTGCCTCGATTTTGTCAATTGTCCTCAACCTCAAACCGTGTCCGTGTCCGTGACTCGTGTCCGTAATTTTTGTATTAAAAAAAGACACGGATTCTCACTCTCGCAAGAAAAAAAGGCGCTTGTTGCTGGGCACGAAATTTAGTAGGGAACGCAGAAAGTGTAATTATCTGTAGCCATTCTTCTCGCACATCATGAATCCCCTAGTGGAAGAAAGGAATTCGGAGGATCAGCAGGTAGCCATTGAGTGAAAAGAGGGTCCCCAGGAAAGCTCCCACAATAGCAAAATAAAAGATCGGACGGGAGCCGGAGAGGATGGAGATGGAGGCCAAGTTCTTCGACATTGGGAACTTCCACTTCTGCCACGATATCCTCCTTCAATTTATATATACTTCAAAGTACAAGTCGTTAAGCATATACTGTTCATTGTTCATCGTTCATTGTTCATCGTTCATTGTTCATCGTTCATTGTTCATCGTTCATTGTTCATCATTCATTGTTCATCGTTCTGATATAAATCTTCATCCCTTCAGATAGTGCTCCGTCTAAACCGACCTCGTTCCCCCATTCATCATAAACTTTCTTTGAACCCTCTATCTCTTTGAGAAGCCCTACCTTCATCAAGGCATGTTTGACTTTCATCCCGGGCAAAACATCAACGGGTATGTGATTGACATAAACCTTCATCTTCAATGAACTTCGATGATCCTACTCTCAACCTTTGGAGCGATTCTTCTCATCTCTTTTAGATAGTCAACCACCACATCCCTCAGCCACCGCCCGGAATCACTGTATGCCAATTTTTCACCCTTCATCATACCCCCAATGATTGAAAAGTCTTTGGATGTCTTGATCGCCTCCCCAAAGGCTTTATATCCATCTCCTCCCGCGGCCAAAAAATCATTGGTGGCAACAATATACTCCTGGTCTGGATCGATAGGCTTACCAGCAATCAAAACCTCTTGCACCCTTGAACCTCTTTTAGTAGAAGGAGAATATTTAAAAGAGAGACCAGAGACCTGAGGGAACCGACCTTCCTCTTCCTCCACAGCTGATACACCATATTCTAATGCTTCTCTAATCTGTTTCCCGGTAAGTTTGATCGCAACGATATAGTTGTCAAAAGGCGAGACAGAATAAATATCCTTTACTCTGATCTCACCTTTTTTGATGCTTGTCCTGATCCCCCCTCCATTGATAATCGTCACATCAGCCCCTGATGCATGTCGCATGATATCCGCAATGAGATTACCAAGGTTTGTCTCCCTTCTTCTCACGTTCTCTCCATCAAGGTCCACCTCGGCCTCTCCCACCCTCTCGTTTAAAACAGCATTCACCTTTTGTTTATATTTTTCCACGATCGTAAAGGCTGCCTTGTCCTCTTTACCTATTTTGGGTTTGATTTCCTCCAGACGGCCTTCGAACCCGATAATCTTCCCATCCTCAACAGTGAGGTCTAAAACGCCAAGGACCTTTGCATGTTCCCAGGCCTGAACGATGATCGTATTTCTGACCTTTACAGGTTTTTCGATCTTGGTATGGGAATGTCCGCCCACGATGACATCGATCCCTTTTACTCTTTCTGCCAGAATCCTGTCAACAGGGTACCCAATATGCGAAAGGATGATAATCAAATCGGCCTTGTTTTTTAACTCCGCGATGTACTTTTCAACCGTATCGATGGGAGACATAAATTTCAGACCTGCTACGTTCCTTGGGTGAGTGGATATGGGAACATCCTCGGTCACCACCCCGATGATTCCGACTTTAACACCTTTCAGATTCTTGATGATATAGGGTTTGAGGTTACCTAAACCCTCAACGTTCGCTCCGAGAACAGGGAACTTCGCCTCTGATATTCTTTTTCTAAGCACATCCTGCCCAAAATCAAATTCATGGTTTCCCAATACCATCGCATCAAATCCCATCTCATTCATCAGCTCAATCACGGATTCGCCCTGAGAAAGATTTGCCCAATTGTTCCCCTGGATCATGTCCCCAGCCGAAAACAATAAGGAGGGTTTTTCTTTGCGAAGCTCATCGACCTTACCAGCAAGATAAGCAATCCCTCCTAACATTTCATCAGATCCTAATGGTTTATAAGGCTCAGCAAATCCATGAAAATCGTTGACATGAAGAATCCTGATTTCAGACTGCCCGCCATACGCAGAACATATCGCTAGAGTGAAGAAAAAGACGAAACAGAGGGCTATCTTTAGCCTTTTCATACTAACTCCGTGAACAAAGCACCTCGCTTTGTGTGGAAAATAGACGGATTCCCTTGCCGTTTCGGTCATCCAATCCCGTCATCCCTGTGAAAACGGGAATCTACAATTACAAAGATGGTGATTTCTGCTTCCCTGCCTGCCGCAGGCGGGCGCAGGAATGACAGAACAGGCCAGGATTCGGATTGGACAGGAATCTATAAGATTTATATAATAAAGCCCATTGACAAAACAAGCATGGGGTATCAACAGAGAGAGTATGGTCCGTTGATGGCCGCCACGGTAATCTCAACCGCACCGATGTTGATCGCCTATTTCCTCTCGCAGAAATATGTAATCAAGGGAATTGCCCTTTCGGAATTGAAGGGCTAAACACAAGAGCCGTAAAAAGAGTGAGTTGATCGGTATGAAATCAGAAGCATGGGAGCGTTTTAAGCGGGTTGCCCTATCTAAAAATTCCGGTGAGAGACATGAGGTCGTAACTGCCCTTATTGTGGATAGTCCTTGGTTGCCCGGGTTTATGGGGATCTCCCACATAGATTACTTCACACTTCCTGATCAGTGGGCGAAGGCGAACCTCTAGATCGAAGAACGCTTTCCGAGCGTCATTTTTCTACCCGGGTTTTGGGTAGAATATGGGATGGCTGTAGAACCTTCTGCATTTGGGTGTAAGATAACCTGGTGGGAAAATAGCCCTCCTTCGATGAACCCCGTGATCCACGATGCCTCTGAAATATCGCGCCTCAAGGTCCCTAACCCCGCTACAGATGGACTGATGCCGTTCGTTCTAAATCTCTATCGTTACTTTGAAAAATCGCTGAGAGAACGCGGGGGACATATCAAAATAGTGGCGGCAAGGGGACCTCTTGCCATTGCGGGACATTTGAGAGGCTTGACAGAGCTCCTGATGGATCTCAAGCTCTTCCCAACCGAAGCAAGAAGACTGCTTGAAATCACCACCCAGACCACGATCCAATGGCTCCAGGCGCAGATTCGAAATCTCCCCGAGATCGAGGGGGTCATGGTTCTTGATGATATTGTGGGATTCTTATCGCCCAGCGACTACTCGGAGTTCGCCCATCCTTTTCTTAAGGAAATATTCTCGTCCTTTCCCGACAGGGTAAGGGTTTATCATAATGACTCAAACATCAACCATATCTTGGAAGACCTATCTGATACTGGGTTCCATGTGTTGAATTTTAGTCACAACCTCGATATGGGCGTGGTCTGGCAGAGGATCGGAAATAGAATTTGCCTGATGGGGAATGTCCCGCCCCTGGAGGTATTAGCCAAAGGAAATCCTGAAGAGGTCCGCTCCTGGGCGAAGGCATGTATCACCAAGACGAAGGGGGGTCAGAACCTCATTCTCTCGGCGGGAGGAGGGGTATCGCCTGATACCCCGGCTCAAAATATCGACGCCTTAGTGGAGGCAACAGAAACGCGATAAGAACCAACGAAACGATAACCGGTCCATTTCAAAATGGACAGGTGTCTTCTTCTTATCACCGAACCCCTTCTGTCACACGAAATACCCAGCCTGATTCTGGCTAGATTAATAGTTACTGAGGGGTCCATAATTGAGTAGACATATTGCTCAGAAAATCTCCCCTCGCCCCTCTTTGCCAAAGAGGGGTAATTCCTCCCTTTTGTAAAGGGAGGGGAGGAGGGATTTAGTTTCCGGTGTCTATACAATTATGGACTGACTAATAATATCAATCACCATGTTATACCAACCCCTCCCCTCTTATCAAGAAATGTAAGGTGTTGAGGGTGAAGGCTACAATGCTGAACATCGGAGAGGTCCGAACGCTATTTCAAGAAGTCCTTACGGATGGGAGTGAAGGTATCGACTAACCGCACATGCTCGGTCAAAAGCTGGATCGCATGGGGAACGTTGGGCGGCACACAAAATATATCTCCCGGACCTAAACAGGTCACCTCATTGCCCAGGATGAGATATATTTCTCCAGAAACCACATAAGAAATTTGCTCATGGGGATGGGAATGGGGTGGGTCGGGTTGGGAAGCGGGTCCGTCGTGACAATCTAACACGACCATCATAAGATTGTCCGTGTAAGCAAGATAGCGCGTTCGACCTTGGGCAATGACTTCCAGTTTGACCTCAGAACTCTTGATTGATCCCATGGAACCATCCTTTCTATAGGTATTGTCACCATGATATAAAACTGAGAAATTTTATGTCAAGGAATAGAATCGTTTATGGAATTATCTTTCTGAAATGAAGGAATGGACCCCACGGGCAAGCCCCTGGTCCCCAAAAACCATACCCACCTACGCCAAGGCTTCGGTGGGTCATCCGCCGGTGAGCGAAATCCGCCGAAGCATGGCAGATCCGTCGCTGAAAGGGTTCCTATTCGGAGTTACGCATTCCTCCACGGCCAAGGCCGTGCTTGCACGCCGAAGTGCGTTACAGCACGCAGGCGTGGTCTCCTGCGTAGGCGGATGAAAAATAAAAAGGCCGGTGGAAAATTTACCGGCCTTTTAAGTTCTTCTTTCGTTCCAAAACTTTTTTTCTACCGTTTGATGAGCAGTTTACCGTCTTGCTCAGGACCTGCGTATCGAGCCGCAGGTCGAACAATGGGTTGCATGGGGAAACATCCATCTCATCGACCTCACCTCCTTCCGTTAAGAAAATTGTAAATGCATATTCCTCTTCCTGTCAAGCAAGAAAAAAGAGAGCTCTGAAAAACTACCACATGCTCTCTTGATTACACAGATTTCAAAAAAGGATTACTCAGATTTTCCAGATTATTCAATGCATTTCGTATCTGTGTAATCAGTCCCTAATCGATGTAATCAGAGATTTCTGGACTTTTTCAGAAATCTCAAAAATATCTTAAAAAAAGGTTGATTAGATAATGGAGTTATGGCACATTTATAAGAACCTCAAATGATTATCGAAAGGAGTATTTGATGAAATTAAACGGCTATATGGGCAAGATTTTATATTTCGATCTATCAAGTTCGAAAGTTCATATCGGAGATATGAATGAGGAATGGGCTCACCAATTTATCGGCGGAAGTGGTCTGGGTGCGAAGATCTTATATGAATTAACCAATGAAAGGACAGACCCATTGGGCCCTGAAAATCCTCTGATCTTTATGACCGGACCCTTTACAGGAACTGCTGTGCCTTTATCTGGAAGGCATGCTGTGGTTTCCCGATCGCCTCTCACTGGTATCTTTGGGGAGTCAGACGTCGGAGGCACATGGGGTGCAAACCTTAAGAAGGCTGGATTCGATGGCATGATCATCACTGGCAAATCTGAAAACCCAGTCTACCTCTGGGTTCATAACGGAGAATGGGAAATCCGTAATGCCTCCCATCTTTGGGGCAAGGATACTTACGAAGTCGATCCTATCCTGAAGGGTGAAACCCACGAAAAGGCTGTGGTGAGCACGATCGGTCAGGCCGGCGAAAACCAAGTGCTTTTAGCCGCCATTATGACAGATGGTAAGGATGGCCGGGCAGCTGGCCGCTGTGGAATGGGAGCTGTGATGGGATCAAAAAATCTGAAAGCCATCGTCGTTTACGGAACAGGAAATGTCCCTGTATTCGATCCCGAAAGCGTAGCTCGCTTACCCAAGGAACATGGTGCTTTCATCAACAAAAATGCTGAGAACTTCAAAAAGTATGGAACCCCAGGGTCCCTTTCTGTATTTGAAGCGATGGGAACGCTGCCCCTACAGAACTGGAAATTTGTTGGACGCTGGGAGGAGTCTGCAGAAAAGATCAATGGTTTTACCCTTGCCGAAACCCTATTGACCGGTCGATACTTTTGTGATTCGTGTGTTCTGGGATGCGGAAGAGTGGTCAAAGTGGAGAGCGGCCCTTATGCTGGTGTGGAGGGCGCAGGGCCGGAGTATGAGACCCTGGCATTGCTTGGAAGTAATTTGCTGATTGATAATCTCGAAGCCTTATGCTTTGCCAACGAACTCTGCAATCGTTTTGGCCTCGACACCATGTCAACCGGCGGAGCCATTGCCTTTGGAATGGAGGCCTATGAAAAGGGCTTGATTGATAGGGAGGATACGGGCGGTATTGAACTTCAGTGGGGAAGTGCAAAGGCAATGATCGAGATGATTAAGATGATTGCTCAGAAGAAAGGGTTCGGAGAAATCCTTGCAAAGGGAGTGAAAAGGGCATCCGAAGAACTTGGAAAGAATTCTGTCGAATTTGCCATGCATATCAAAGGATTGGAACTTCCTGCCCATGATCCGAGAGGTTATAATGCAGGTGCAGTGGGGTTTGCTACCGCTTCAAGAGGAGCATGCCATTTGGCTGGCCTCAGCCATACTTTTGAGAGGGTATTGAAATCTCCAGAAATTGGGATTCCAGAACCCCTGGATCGATTTGAAGTTGACGGGAAGGGAATCCTTGCGGCCAAGAGCCAAGACCTGATGGGAATGATGGATTCCCTCAAACTCTGCAAGTTCATCCTCTTCGGAGGAATCACGCTCACCCATATCGTGAAGTGGTATCACAGTGTGACGGGCAGGGAGATGACGATCGATGACTTCATGAAGACCGGAGAACGGATCTTCAACCTCAAGAGGCTATACAATGTGAGATTGGGAATCAGTCGAAAGGACGACACCCTGCCTTTTCGCTCTCTTACTTTCAAGCGAATGGGAAAGGGGTTGACCCCCAATCTCCCTCCCCTCGGCCAGATGCTCAGCGAATATTATGAACATCGCGGTTGGTCCGAAGAGGGTATTCCGACTCCAGAAAAATTGAAAGAATTGGGGTTATTAAAATAAGGGCCAAGTTAAACTATATTCCCTTATTTCGTAATGCTGTAAGAGCTTTTTCAATCTCTACTGCTTGGGATTCAATAATGGAAAGGAGTTCCTCTGGTGGTCGATTATCTTCACTTCCCTTTCGATTTGGGTTCACAGCCTTTAGGTCATATTTTTTGGCTTTGATTTCTTCGATCGGTATGAGCCACGAGCGCTCACTGGTTGGTTTTTCAGGGAGTAGTTTAAAAAATTCTTCAAAGTGTTCCAAAGTTAAGGACTGCTTTTTGGTGATATTTAGGTCAGATAAATCATAATACCAGATTTGTTTTGTTGGCTCACCTTTCGTGAAAAATAGTAGATTAGTTTTGCTGGCAGCGCCAGCATTGAGGAAAACCTTCGGTGGAAGGCTCAGGATGCACCACAAATTGCATTCGTTGACAAGTTTACGCTTGGTCTGAACAAAGGCAGTTTCGTTTGTACGAAAGAGTACGCCTTCATCCATCACGATTCCACATCTTCCACCAGTCTTAAGGCTATCGATCACATATTGAAGGAAAAGAACTTGCGTTGCGCTTGTCTTGTATGCAAACCGTGTTCGCGCGTCCTTTCCTTCCTTTCCACCGAAAGGGGGATTTGTAAGCACCACATCAAAAATAGGTGGAGCGCTTGAGAAGAGGTCGCCGTAAATTTCAAATTCAGTAAGGGTGTTCCCATGCCAGATATGGGGCTCATCTATCTCCTGCAGGACAAGGTTTGCCAGAACAATGGGATAAACCAAATTCTCTTTTTCTCTTCCATAAAAAGTTCTGGTTTTAAGAGTTTCAATGTCAGCCCCAGTTTTTGCTTTTTCCTTCATGTGTTGATATGCCTGAGCCAAAAATCCTCCGGTCCCGCAGCATGGATCATAGACTGTTTCTCCAACTTCCGGGCCGATCGTTCTCACCATTACACGAATAACTTCTCTTGGCGTGAAGAATTGTCCCCCATCATTATTTTTCTCTCCCATCTTCTGGAGCAATCCTTCATAGACTTGAGAGATAGGGAACATGTGGGTCTGGTCAACTTGTTCTAACGATAACTCATGAATTTTATCAAGAATATCGAGAAGGTTTCGCTCGGTGTCCACGCCAGTCCTCTCAAAAGATGAAAAGACTTCACTAATAACCTTCTGTCGAGGAGTTGCACCAGGTTTCTCTTTTAATTTTCTAAGGGTGGGAAGAAGGTCCCCATTAACAAAGGACATAAATGCCCCGAGTGTGCTATTTTGAAGCTCTTTTCTTTTTAATCCGCATTCTTCATTCCCTGCCTGTCCGGCAGGCAGGCGCATTCCGCAATTGAATGGTGCTGCCCAGTCTCTCCAACGGTACGGATATTCTAAGGATGGTCTGAAATCGGCTCCCACTGCTTTTGCCTGTTCAGCTTCTTTCTCCTCTCGCTCATCGAGAATACGAAGGAAAAGCATCCAGGTAAGCTCAGGAACGTACTGCAGCGCCCCAGCCCTACCAGACCGCCGCATAATATCGCAGATGCCTTTGATGTAAGCATTTAATGATTGTGGGGTGGTGATTTTTCGTGTAGGGGATTCTCCCTATCAAATTGCCATTGCAAAGGATTATTATTGATATATTCCCGGACCTGATTCAATTCATTTTCACTTCGAATAATATGTTCATAATAATTTCGTTGCCATAAATACATTCCGGGTGTTTGGCGCAATTGATTGATTTGTTTTGTGGTCGTGGATTTGAATAAACGTATAATGGTGGGGATTGAACTCGAAACGGGTTTGCCAAAATGTTCATATGTAGGGGCACGTTGCAACGTGCCCAATTGGGTGTATTGCAATACGCCCCTGCCCTCGATCATAATGATCCCGTGGAGATGATTGGGCATAACTACATATCCATCCAATTTCAAATTCTTTCGCATATCAAATGTTTTTAACCATTCCTTCTCAACTATCTTGCCAAATCCATTCAAATGATTATTGCCATCAATAACATCACCAAATACACATTTCTTATTATATGTACATATGGTCGCAAAATATGCTCCTGGTTGGGAATAATCGTATCCCTTTAACCTGATAGAACGGCGGTGATGTTTCTCAGATTTGGGCACGTTGCAACGTGCCCCTACAAATGATTTATTTTTTATCACAACTCCCCCCTAAATGCTTTTCTTAAAATTGACTGGGGTAAGGCGTCCAATGCGGATTGCTGATTTTGGATAGCTGATTTTAGATTTTCTAACTGTGCCATTTTTTCTTTTAGATAAGAGACAATACGGTTTTGTTCAGGCAGAGGAGGCATAAAGACCTCTAACAATTCAATGTCGTCCCTCGTCAAACCCTTAATGGTTGCTCCTCGTTGAACCCTTATCAACATATCTCCTTGATATAATAAATATCTGACTAAGAACTCCGGAAGAATTTTTTCATTGCAAAAAACACCTGTAATATCTTGACTGAAACATAAATCATTTGCGGCGATTCCAATTTTGCCTACCCCTGTCCTTGTAACAATTAAAACGGTATTTTTCTTAACCAGATGTGTAGCGCTATTATTAAGCCCTTCCTCAGTTATAAATTTTCTTCCATTTGAAACCCAAAGATTTGTGACGTCTGCTCCCGTAATCCACGGTATATCTCCGTCCCAATATTGTGGTATTCCCGTGTTTGGTGTGCCGCCACTCATAAATTCTTTTACAACTCCCCGCAGCTTCTTTCTTTCCCACTTCTTCGATTCTTCGCTTTCGAAGACCGCTCGCAGGTGGGCGGCAGGAAGGGCTTTGGCTGCTTCTAACTGTTTTTCGCAGGCAGCGCGTGCGCCTTCGACTTCTTGCATTAACTCCGGAATTCTTCTGGCGATGCGTCTTTGGTCGGCAAGAGCTGGGAGAGGCAAATATACATTGCGAACCTGTTTATCAGTGACGGCTGGGTAAAGCATTCCCTTTACCGCGCCTGAGACTGTCTCGATAAAATACCTGGTTTGAACGAAGGCAAACAAAAACGAAGGGTCAATAAGCTGTGTTGGCCGCAAAACAGAAAAACCAGTACTGCAAACTTCGCTGTCTAACTCTTCAGGCACAAGTGCAACTGCATTCAAGTTCGGTCGCGTTGTGGCCACAAGAACATCATTTGCCTTAATGATTTGCTTGGCTCGGCTTGGTGCGTCTTTCCCCTGAATTGTACGAGCCTCTCTAATTCACTTTGAGCGGTTATCAATGCTCGATATATCAACGTACCGGAAAGGTAAATCTGGTGTGGTTCTTGGGTCTCGTTTTTCTGTGGAGGCGCATAGATCGCCCAGTTTCACCGAGTGCCAGCCTCGTGGTAGTTCGGAATTGGGAATTGGGAATGAGAGGTTGCTATTCATCTAATCAGTCCTGCCTTTGCGAAACTGAGATAATCGTCTTTGTTCTTCCCAATGATGATATGGTCTAAAACCTTTATACCCATAAGGTCACAGGCTTGAATAACGCGATTTGTGATATCGATATCTTCAGAGGATGGCTCCGTCTCTCCTGAAGGATGATTGTGGACCAATATAATGGAAGAAGCAGACCTTAATGTTGCCTCTTTTATAATCTCTTTTGGGTCAACAATTGCAGCGGTCAGACTGCCTTTACTTATCTCTATATTGTGAAGGGGTTTATTCTTAATATCCAAGAGGATCACATGAAAAAACTCTTTCTTTGCGTCTCTCAGATACGGACCATAATATTCCGCCACATATCCTATGACATCATCAGCCCCTCCAATTCTTTTCTTCTTTTCCGCCTCCTCTTTGTAAAGTCTCTTACCGAGTTCTAAAGCGGCTTTTATCTGCACTGCTTTCGCATGTCCTATCCCGTCCATCTTACAGATTTCAGAAATGGGTGCGGAATCTATTTCTCTTAATGTCTTGAAATAATTCAACAACCTTTTTGACAATTCTTCAGCGTTCGTACCCTCCTTCCCCGTCCGAAGGATGATGGCCAGCAGTTTCGATAGAGAGATAGCTTCCGGACCATATTTGATCAGCATTTCTCTCGGCCTCTCTTCTTTTATCCATTCCTTTATCGGCCGGGTGGGTCTAATAGCAGCCACGGCCTCCTTAACTTCTTTTCTTATTTTTTTGCAATCTTCATCTGTCTTTAAATTCAGCTGTGCGATCAACTCATTCGTCTTTTCGGTGGTTGATAGACCTATCCTGACTAAACCTCTAAAGAAAATCTTCCCCTTCTTGCTGCACATTGGATAGATTGCATTTGCAACAAGGAAATCAAAAACTTCCTTCTGAGGTAAAGCCTTTTGGTTCATGCTGAAAAAAGCCTCTTTTTGGTCTCGTTGATAATATCCTTGGGTTCACCCAAACCCTTCAAAGCCTCAAGACCTCCTGCTTTGATAACATCAGGCGCATTGAAAATAAATGGATTTTCTAACTCTTCTGTACCACCCTTTTCAAACTGCTTAGCGAGGGCTATCAAGGCGCTACTCGTCTTTTGAGGGAGGCTATTGAACCAATTGATGTGCTTATATTTTAATGCTGAAACACGCTCAACACGGTTTTCGGGGCAATTCCATAACCAATCTCTGCCAACACATCATAAAGATCATAATCCTGGTATTTCAAAAGTTCCTGAAGTAATCTGAGACCTTGTCCGTCATCAGGTAACATCCCCATAAGTGTTTTTCGTTTCTGTGGGTCAATCCAGAGACTGCGAAAATCATCCAGTGTTTTTGCCTCCTCGATTAAGTGCTGAGCCAGCGTTTGTTTGTATTCTTCGATGGTAACCATTCCCAGTCGATCACCCACTTTTGTGACAATATAGGTGCCGGCAGGATTGATATGGACATCAAACCCCTCAACCCGAATTATCTTTTCCTTTCTTTCCTCATCGGGTTCCCTTGATTCACGGGTGGGCAAAGGACGGCTTCCAAAATCTTTCCCTAAAAGACAGGTAGCATTTGTATAATCATAGACACGAAACATTAACTTGTTGGTAGGGAGATGAATTCTCGAACCTCTACCCATCATCTGCTGAAATGCAATAGGAGAACGGACATATTTGAAAAAGACGACATTACGCAGAATAGGAACGTCAACACCGGTTGTTATTAAATCAACAGTGGATGCGATGAAATGACTTCGTTCCGAACCGCGCAAATCGGCAATATATTGGCTTCCACCGACAGCAGCAGTGCATTTGAAGGCATAAGGGTCGAGCCGCAATTGGTCGTTTCGAACACACCATTGCGCATAGAGATTGTTCATTTCGGCATTCACAGCATCCGCAGGGGTATCCCGGGTACAGAAGATAACGGTCTTCTGGTGTGGTCCACCGGTTTGAAGAAACATTTCGAAGAGATCTTGACACATGGTTTTTACTCTATCAGGTAACTGAATCATGTCTTCAAAAGAAGGTGCTTCATAATGCTCGCGGGTTTCATCAGGCCTGATCGTCTGACCCGTTATTGCGTCTTTTGCCCCAAGGCGTTTAATGTCTTCTCGTGTAACTCCTACGCTATCAAGACTTGCCTCTCGCCTGATAATTTCGCAGCCAGGAAGATAGCCATCCTCAATCCCTTGTGCCATGTCGTACTCATAAACTGGCTCTCCAAAATATTCCAGATTATTGGCCGTAATTTCTTCATCTTCCCGGCGCTCTTCTAGCCTTCCCCCTTCAAAGAATCGTGGAGTTGCAGTAAGCCCTATTTGAATAGCTTCGGGGTTCTGGCGAAGCACAATACTCCATTTCCCCCACGCGCTTCTGTGGCATTCATCAATAATGATATGGCTAAAATAATTTTGGGGATAATTTTCAAGGAAAAACTTGGCATCTTCAGTTTCTCCCGCCACATTGAGTGTTTGGTAGGTTGCAATCAAGATACGGGCGTTTTTCTGAGGGTTTGCCGTGGTAACCTCGGCGGCGTCAGCGCCAAAAACATTCTGGAAAACCCCAAGTCCCTGGGTACGCAACTCATCCCGGTCACATACAAACAAAGCACGGCGCAACTGTCCGGCATCTGCAATCTTCTTCAAAATATGAACTGCAATAAAAGTCTTTCCTGAGCCTGTGGCCAGGTAGAGAAGAAGTCGTTTTTTACCTGCCGCTATTTTCTCAAGCAATGCACGGATGGCGGCATCTTGGTAATAGCGTCTACTCGCCTCTCCTCCAGGATACGGAACAAGAAGCGGCCTTGCACTATTGCTTTCTAACGAAAATCCAACACCTTCCTCATAACGCTTATGAAGTATCTCAGGCGTCGGGAATTCTGGGAGAGGATTTGGTTTTGTTGTTTGGCCAGTAAAATGATCATACTCTACAAAGAGGTGTCCATTGGATGAATAGACAAAAGGGACGTGGTTCAAACGGGCATATTTCTTAGCCTGTTCAAGTCCTTTATCGGGAGGCTCATCGCTTCGTTTGGCTTCAATCAGGGCAATAGCAACGGGCTGAGTGGTGATGTTGACCCTTACCCTTAAAAGATAATCTGTCCTGCCTCGCTCTCTTCGTCTTGGTTTACCATCTATAATGTCAATCCCGCGCTCTGTCTCCTCACGGCGAATAAGGTCCTCTGTCCAGCCTCGCTGATGAAGAACAGGATCAATCAGTTTTGCCTTAGTATCTGATTCACTCAACTTCATATCTTGATTTATTACTGGACTGGCTACATTCTACCTAAAACAGAAAATAAATGGAAGGAGAAAAGAAAAAAGGCATTCTCTTTAAGTCAAGATATGTTGACTTAAAAAAAATTTGAACCTTTTAAGTCAACCTGTCTTTACCAATTTTAATCCATGGTTTCGTATGAGATTTAAAAAGTCTAGGCAGGAAAAGGCATGATTGTGAATCGGGCTCTATAAAGTCATATTAACATAACACAACGTAATATTTTAGCTTTTTTTTAGTTTTTCGAGGCTCAACTTGGAGGCATCAAAAATAGCGAATCCTAATCCTTTCCTTTCTTCTTTAGGAGGCCAAGGAGGTCAGGTTCTTTTGAAGTTTTTATATTCGTTTTTTCTTTTTCAATCTCGGCATTCAACTCCTGCCGCTTCCACTCTTTCTCTTTAATCATATGCTTCTCAATCCAATGGTCGAGAGCCTTCACATCGAAAAGGACCCTATCCCCGATCTTGAGGTAAGGAAGTTTTTTCAGCGAGGCCATTCGATAGACCGTATCCGTCGAAAGGCTTAAGTACTGGCTCGCCTCTTTGGCAGTGATCAACCTCCGAAGTTCAGGAATCTTTTTCATCCGGTCATCCATCCGTTCGAAGTACTTTTCAGATAGCAGGTCTGCCAGCATATCCAAGAATTCTTTGATTGGGGGTCGGTATTCTTCTTGTGCCATTTCTCCCTCCACAAAAGGGATTGCCACCCTTTACCCCGTTAGAATGTCTCGGCGGTGAGACGGGGTATTAAGATGATTTTCTAAATGACCGCCTACGAGAACAATGAAGCTCCCTCAACTCTTCTAACGGGGTTTATCGTTCTCTCTCTTTTATTTCTTCCTGAATCTTTTTCAGGAGGGCAATGTTTTCGGTGTGGCCGGTCAGGTGGGCGGTCACACGCCCTCGAACGGGACGATTGAGGAGATAAAAATCACCAATCAGATCCAGAATCTTATGTCGGACAAATTCGTCATGGAACCGGAGCTCGGTGTTGACGACCTTCTCGTCGTCAACCAAAATGAAATTGTGGACTCGCGCACCCTCTCCCAATCCCATCTTTTCGAGCACCTCCACATCTTTGACAAAACCAAAGGTCCTCGCTGGAGCAATTTGATTCTTAAAAGCCTCCTCGCTCTCCAACACAAAATCCAGAGTCTGCTGCCCGATGGGGGGTGGGTAATCCAAAAAAAAGTGAACAGAAAAGACTTCTGCAGGCTCAATGACCAGAGACTTGTGTTGATGGACAAACTCCAGTCGCCGATCGATGACCAGTTCATCCACCCTCCCCTCCTGTTCCTCCACCCCTGCCTCCTCGACGATCTTGCAAAACTCCAAAGCGGAACCGTCCATAATTGGAATTTCTTCGATCATCTTCACCATCAGGTTGGTAATACGATAGGCGTGCAACACCGCCATGAGGTGCTCGATAGTCTTAGCGATGGCTCTCCCCTTCTTCAGAGAAGTGGCAAACCCCGTCGTTTGGACATAGTCGAGATGGGCAGGGACCACTTCATCCGATGAGATATTTCCAAAAAGGATCCCGCTGTGCGGGGGAAGGGGTTGGAGTAGGAGCCCGGTCTTCATTCCGGAATGAAGTCCTGTTCCATAAAGTACCATGCTCCGCTTCAGAGTTCGCTGAGGCAATAAAGAGGCCTCTTTCCTCTTTGAAGTCCTTTTCGATAGGGGGATGGCCTCCCGGATGGAATAAAAAGGAGGAGTGGTTAGTTCCCTCAAAGGAATCGGGTTCCCCATAAAGGGAGAATCTTCGGTAACGATCTCTTCCGATCGCTGAACTGTGAGAAATTCTTTCTGCCGTTCGAGAGCTCGACGAATCGTCATGAGGAGAACATCGAGAGAAAGAGGCTTTTCAATGAAATCGAAAGCCCCCAATTTCACAGCGGTCATGGCGGTCGAAATCGTCGCATGACCTGAGATCATAATCACCTGACAATCCGGGGCAATCCATTTGAGACGTTTCAATACCTCAATACCATCCATCCCAGGCATCCAGATATCGAGGAGGGTGATATCCGGCTCTTCCTGCTGGAAGATTCCAATCGCTTCCTCTCCGCTCCTTGCTATGGCAACCCGGAAGCCCTCATCCCCCAGAACCCCTGCAATCGATTGAACGACCCTCTCCTCATCGTCCACGATGAGGACTTTTTTCTCCATGAAGCCCTCCTCTAAGATATTCTAACTCCGGTCACATTACCATATCCTTAAGCCGGGATACAACCAAAAAGATTGCTGAAAAATCCGAAAACCGACTGATCAAATTTTCTAAGCGCCCGCTCACTTGTTTTAACTGACGGTTGCGGGGTCTCGGAGATGCTGAACCAAGTTCAGCACAACAACAAAAGCAGAGTCCCTTTCTGTCATCCCGAACTTGGTTCGGGATCTCAGCTTTGGTTCTAAATCCTCTACGGTTTTAAAGCGCGGCTCTGCGGGGTTCTTATTTCGGATTTCGTGCTTCGAATTTACGACCCCTTCTTATTTGTCGATCTGAGCCCTCCGAAGCTTACCGCTGAAATCCCGATAGATCACCTTCCACCGACTATAAGTGTCGAGTGCGCCCCCCGACCACCTGCCTCCTTCCTCCCGTAACCAGAATGTTTGATCCCACCTACTGGATGGCTTGAATACAACGGTGTTACCGCAGATGAGGGCTGGAAAAATCTTCCAGCCAGGAATGGCAATGGGAAAATTCCAAGGGGTGATCAGGCCGAAGACGCCAATCGGAACCCGGATAGACTTCATATCCTTGTTAGGAAGTTCGGATGGGACGGTCTCCCCTGAAAGCCTCCTTCCCTCTCCGGCCATGTAGTAACCCATGTCGATGGCCTCCTGCACATCACCCAGACCTTCCGGGAGGATCTTACCCATCTCACGGGTTCCAACCTTCCCAAGGCTTCCTTATTTTTTAAAAGAATTTCAGCAGCCCTGAACAGAATTCCCCCCCGACGTGGGGCTGGGGTCAACCGCCACCCTTCATAGGCCTCTCGTGCTGCTTTGACTGCCCGATCTATATCTTCCCGATCAGATTTCTAAACGATACCGATCACCTCATCTTTGTTGGCCGGATTGATCGATCGAAAAGTCTCTTCAGATTTCGAACTAACCCATTCTCCATTGATATAGTTCCTAATCTTTTCCATCTCCACCCCTCCCCCACCTCCTAAAGTAATGGAGGTGATTGGACTGTCAATTTGAAATTTGGCATTTGAAATTTGAAATTTCTTTCTTAGTAGTTCCCCACCCCCACCTTCTTTTTCAGAAAATGGTAATCCTGTTCCGATGAAGCAAAAATGCCGGTGTTAGCCAGTCTGACATTTCTCAGCCCGATGGCCTTAACCTCGTGGTAGGTCCCCACCATCTCGGAAACCTTCGGACTCTTGTATCGCTTCATCTGATATTCAGGGAAGAAGGCCAAAATTGTGAAGGGGATTAACGGATCGATATCAAAAATCAATTGGGCAACCTTCTTCAATTGGGGTGTCTCCACCAGATTTGGAATATAGAGGGAAAGGACTTCCAGAACAAAACCCCTTTTGACGATCTCTTCCGGAAGTTTGAGAATGTTTCGGTTGAAACAGCCGGTCAGCCATTTATGATCTGTCCCATCATAGGCCTTGATATCAAGCCAAAAGGAATCAACTCCTGCCTCTTTCAATGCATCCAGGTTCTGCGGGGTGAGGCCGTAACCATTGGTCTCGATCAAAACCCAGAGGTTCGTCTCCGCCTTGATGAGCTGTGCACACTGAATATAATACTCTGGGCAGCAGGTGAGATCCCCTCCCGTGAAGGCCACGATATTGCGAGCAGGTCCCCATCCCTGAGGGCTCAAAAGAATATCTTTCTTCTGGATCACCTTAGGACAGAGAGGAGATCGTTTTCCATTCATCACACAGGCCCCACAACAACGACAGGAATCATGGGCATGAAACGCAGTGGCTTTGCTCCGAGGCTCTCGAAGTGTCACTCCCTTCTCATACTCTTTGCACGCCTTCAACACATCGTTAGGCGACCACCAATCTCCCTTGGCGACCTTTGTGAAGGTCCAAGAGTGACATTTTCGACACGAAAAGTTACAACCTGATTGATAGAGAGAGAGATAGTTTTCCGGGCGTGAGAGGTGAACGGCAGAGATCAGCCTGAGGAGGCCGTTATCTGTCTTTTTGAGGGTGGCTTCGCAGGCAAGCGACTTCCCCCCCTCGACCTCCGTAAAGCAACTTCCCTGAGGGTATCCCTGCTTAATGAGATTACATTTCATATCAACGCCTTGACCTTTGAGCTTTTTAATCAAATTGTATTTGCCAATTTAGAAATTTTATCACATATTCTCGCCCCCTTGCAAACAGAGTCGTATTGTCAAAAGTTATCTCCCCTCTCCCCTTGGGCCTGCCTGCGCGAAGCCGCTTCGGCGAAGGCAGGGGAGAGGGGCAGGGTGAGGGGTAAGAAGG
>Ga0315276_10000305_pt1 | contig 41284 bp, 66 predicted proteins | sample YL17G05_0_MG_FD_204542 | JGI IMG/M metagenome (GOLD analysis project Ga0315276, IMG submission 204542) | Sediment microbial communities from Yellowstone Lake, YNP, Wyoming, USA - YL17G05_0 | ecosystem: Environmental > Aquatic > Freshwater > Lake > Sediment | place: USA: Wyoming | collected...
CTCCTCGAAGATCACGAATCGGCCACGGTCAACCGCTACATCCAGGCGTTTCATCACCTGTTCGAAATCGCCATCCGCGAGAAAGTCCTGACCACGAATCCGCTCGACAACTACGAGTATTTCGTCGAGGACCGGTCCGGGCGCCGCGCGCTTTCGGACGAAGAAATCTCAACGCTCCTCTCCTCCTTGCGCCGAATCCGGGCCGAGGCCCTGGCCGGACCGCGCAACATGCCCGTCCACGAGGTGCTTTACGATCTGGCCCTGTTCGGCCTTCTGACCGGGGCGCGGCTCAGCGAAATCATCGGACTCAAGCGGGTTGAGATTGACCGCGATATCATCCGCCTCCCCGTTGGCCGGACGAAGTTCCGGCGGCGCGGACGACAGTCCCCGATGAAGGCGAAGCGGATATTCATGTCGCCCGAAGCACTCGAGGTCATCTCGCGCCAGCCGCCGGCCGGCGAGTACGTCTTCCCGCTCGACCGGCGAGATCCCCGCGTCGTTTCGAAAGCCGTCTATCAGCTTCGCGGGCGTGGCGCGCTCGGCATCCCCGACTTCACCTTCCACATGCTCCGGCATACCTGGGTTTCGAGGGCAACGGAAATCACGGACGGGCCGACGGTGCAGAGCATGGCGGGCCATTCCGACTACCGGACGACGCTCGGCTACACCCACTCCGACGAGCCGAAGATGCGGGCTGTCGCCTCGAAAATGGGGACAATCCTCCGCGCTTATGCCCCAACCGACTGATTAGAAAAGCGTTAAAGCGGAGGGAGAGGGATTCGAACAAGCATTAGGCATCAGGGGGAAACCATGTTTCTCGGGGAAACGGGCCTTTTTTCGCCCCTCGGCGTCCCCGCGAATCCCGGTTTCTGGGGACGATATTGGATACGCGTCGCGGATGACCCCCTAACTTTCAAACGGCAGGGGGGTTTGTCCATCAAATTCGGGCGTTCGGGTTCATCCCCGCCCCGGAGGTGGCAAAAGGGCGTTCATCGCTTAAATCGAAGCGCAGGCCCCAAAAACGGGCAAACGGCCTTTTCGGTCACATGACCAAGACCGTCGTCATTCGGACTTACCCTACAATGGCAGGGTTTTCGCGGTCTGTGGGGTATCAGATTATCATCCCCAACGCCGTTCCCGCGCCCGCGCCCAAGGCGTAGGCAACGAACAGCCGCCTATCCTTCGCGGTAATCCCCCGCTCCACGACAAAGAGCGGGACGAGGGTTATCAGCGCGGACAGTATCACGGCGGGGAGGACGTTCCCGCTTTGGATCATACGGTAGTAGAGGACGACAAGTACGTCCGTAACAAGACCAAGCGCGAAGTAGAGGAGAAACGAACAGCGGAGGGTCATCGGGGTCCCTCATGCTACGCCGTGCGCTTCCAGTAGTAGCAGGCCGTCGAGGGCTGGACGACGCTCAGCGCGGCGTGCGCCCCCGGTTGTGTCACGCTGTGGACCTGAGCCGCGTGCTGGTCGGGTTGCGTAACAGAGTGGGTCAGGATGGGCGTCTGATGCGTGTGCACCCCGAGCGTCACGGTCGAGGAGGTCGTCCCCCTCTGCGTCGCGCCCGCACTCGCCGCGCCCGTTGCCGCCGCCGCATGGTTGCCGACAGCCGCCCCGGAGTGCGTGAGGGCCGCATGGTCGCCGACGGCCGCTCCCGCGTGTGCGCTCGGGGTTGCCGTCTTTGCCCCGCTCGTTTTGCCCGCCGTGTCGAAGTCCGAATCCGCCGGGTCGATGCCGACGAACACGCGGCCCGTACCCGTCAATGTCCAGGTGCCATATCCGATGAACGTGCCGGGGTTGATGTTGCACTCGGACTGGAGAATCCACCCGACCGGGAACTGGAACCCACCGGGCGCACCGGCCTCCCCCGTATCGCCCTTGTCCCCTTTGTCGCCCTTCGGACCCGGCACGGTAGAATCGGCACCCGCCGGACCTTGGGGTCCGGGGACTGTCGAATCGGCCCCGGCTGGCCCAGGGACCGTGGAATCCGCGCCGGCGGGACCCGCAGGACCGGGAACGGTCGAGTCGGCACCGGCAGGTCCGGGAACCGTCGAAGGGTCGCCCTGGTCGCCCTTGTCCCCCTTCGGTCCTGGAACCGTGGAATCCGCGCCGGGAGGACCCGGCACCGTAGAGTCTGCCCCGTCCGCCCCGTCGAAATAATCGACGCCCTTGATCGGCGTGTAGCCATCCACCCCGTCTGCGCCCGCAGGTCCCGGGACGGGATCGCCCCCCGCGCCGAGCGTAGAGATATTCTTGACGACTCCCCCGCTCGTCTGGATATTGTCCGCGTCTACGTTCGAAGGTTTCTTAATCATGGCATCACTCCGTAGCGGCCTCGAGCCCGAACACGCTTATCCTCAGCGTCTTCCCGGCTCCGACCTTGTTCTGGACCTTGAGGTAGCCGCCCTCGAAATAGACGTTATAGGTGGCCGCGTTGTCCTTCGTGTTCGTGAACAGGGCGTTTGCGGAGATGGTCGCCCCGCCCCCATTCTCCACGCGCCAGATCCCGCAGGCCGCGTCCTCCGGGACCCCGACGATCAGGAGGCCCATGTAGGTCGCATCGAGCGTCGTCGTGATGACCTGGTCGAGAGCGAACGCCCGATGCGGGATGACCGGTCCGGCCACGTTCCCTAAAGTCGCCGCGAGTTTGAGTGCCATGCTATTCCTCCGTCCAGGTGCCACTAATATCTGCCTTATGCCAATGGCCGGCCGCAAGGCAAGCGAGTTTCAAGTAGGACCCAATGACGGCGTCGCTTCTCAGGTAGTCACCCGCCGTGTCCGTCAGAACGGCGATGTGGTCCGTCCCGTTCGGATGGGCGGTCAGGGTTTGAGCGGCCAGTACATACAGGGTAATCTCCATGCCGATGACGGCGGCCGGGAGGTTGAACTGGACGTCACCCGCGGCCCCGGCGTTCGTCAGCATCCACCCCTTGCAATGTTCGGCGGTCACCGTGACCGGACCGGTAGCATAGTTGGCAACGTTCATGGCCGTGCTCCTCAATTCGCATTTGTAGTTGAATCCGTCGCCCGAGAACGAGGCGTCTCGGATTATCCCCCGGACCGTGTTCTTGAGTCCGTCGGTCCCGCCGGGGGTCGTGGGCGGCCGGAGCTCGATGTCCCATTCTATCGTGTCCCCGCGCTCGAGCGGGATGGGGTTCTTCGGCACCCGCAGGTCGGAGTAGAGTTTCGGGTCCTTGAATTCCGCCAGCAGCGCGATGACCCTGGCGTCGATTGACGCCTGATCCTGAAACAACCTGTTCACTATCGGGTGGGTCTTTTCAAGGTAGGCGGCGATGGAGGCCGCATCCGAAGCCGTTCCGGTGAACCGGCTCTTTGTCCTGTCCTCCCGGAAAGCGTACATGGCCCGTTCCACGCCCTCGATGGAAATGCGATTACGGATCTCTTCGAGGTCCTGGAACTCGCCGGCGTCAGAACAGGTCTTCGTCGAGAACCAGGCCACGGCGTCGCCGTGCGTGAAGGCCGGTTTAAAATGCGGAACGCCCGCCTCGTCGAACCAAAACCGATAGTTTGCCCGCTCGCAGAGTTGACGAATAGCATCAAGCACCGATGTCCCAGGATCGAACCAGACACGTTTAAGCGTGATGCCCGTAGCCACATAGTCCATTGCCGCCAACGCCGCGGCTCGGGTCGCATAAAGGCCGACCCCGCCCCCAAGATCATCCGGGCCATTCGCCAAGATGTCGGCGACAACGTTCTCCAGCACCTGGTCGGTATAGTAGTAAATAAGCAGGTTGGCCGTGCCTGAGTTTACTAGCCGCAACTCGTCGAAGCAGAACAGGAGATGATCCTCGTCATAGAGCCAGCCGTTAAAGTGACCATTCTCGTCCCGTTCGCCCTGCCATACCGGCTCGCCGTCAAGCGTTACATAATGGGGACCATTGCCCCCGGCGGGAAGCGTGTAGCGGAACCAGGCGGGCTCGTAAATCTTCATTGAAAACTCGTCGATGCGCCACTCGTCGGCGACGGCAAATCCGCCCACGAGCTCAAACCTCAGCTTAACGGCTCCGGTTAGGATTGGCACAAAGAGAAACGACATCTCTACCCAGGCGTCCGACGTAAGGATGTTCGAATCCCCAATGATGACGTCGCCCCCGCCCGAAAACTGGGTCATGAAAAGTTCCCCCTGCGCAGTACCGATGACCCGCTTATATTTCATTCGGCAAAGATAGACGACCCCGCCGACAAACGAACCGACGACCGCGTCCTCAACATAAGGTTCCGTGGCGTCGGTGACGATCAGCCGTCCTACATAAGATGACCCGCCTCCCACGTCTGCGTAGGACAAGAAAGTGCAGTCGTTAGGCGTCCAGGCGGGGGCACCGTTGACCTCACCGGCTCCGGGCGTTAGCGCATCGCTCTCGTCGTATTCCTCGTCGCCGCTCGTTCCGGTCGAAGAAACAGAATCGAACGTCGCCAGTCCCCCCCAGTAGTTGTCCGGGAACAGAAGGCACGCGTCCGTTAGCGGCTTCATGCTGTCGCCGCCGGTGAGGGCGATAGTCTTGGTCGCGGCCTGGAACTTCGGCGCGTCCATGTAGCCGACCATCCGTTGCCAGTACTTGGCGACCCCGTTATAGAGCGCGCCCACGGAGAGCCGGACCTTGCGCCCGACGCGTAGCAAATCGACGAACTCCGAGGTCGGGTGACGCGGGTGGAATATCCCGTCGTCGTTCTTGACCGTAGCAGACCACGTCCCCTCTATCGGGTCCGGGGTGATGCCCGCCCCGCCCTGCGCGAAGGACAGTTCCTTGAGGTAGTAGGACGGACAGGCCGAGATAGACAGGTCGTCAAACCAGATGGAGCTCGATGCCGCCGAGTACCGGAGGAAAGCCACGTTGTAGAGCGTGTAGGAGGGGTGGGGCGTAAAGTAGTAGGCGAAATATGTCCACGTCGTCGCGGCCGCAAGGTGAATGAACGTGACATCGGTCGTCCATGTCCCGTCCTCTTTCAGGTAGATATCGGCCACTCCCGAGTTGATGAGTTCGAGTTGCGCCGTCTTCCCGGCCTCGGTCTTGTACCAACCGGAGAGGCAGTAGTTGAGCGGCCGCTTGAGCGGCACGTCCGATTGCTGGATGGCGGCGTAGTCGTTCCCGGCGCTGATATCGAGCCGCACCGAATAGAGCCCGCCGTGGACCTCCGCCGCGTCGCGGTTGACCGTGGAGGTGCCGACGACGCCCTCTATCCAACTCGTGAGGTTCGTCGCCGAGGCCCAATCTTCGAGTCCCCCGTCGATCAACGCCTCGTGGAGATTGCTGAGGTCCCACCACGTCGCCCCGTCGTATATCTCCAACTTGTAGAGGAGTTCCTGGAGCGGGGTGTTAAGGTCGGCGTACGTAACAGTTCCAAGGGCCTGCATATTACGGTCCGACCTCCAGAAGTTCTAGCGAGACGCTGTAATACATGGTCCCCAAGTAGTTGGCCGGGTCCACCTTGAAGTCGGCGACGATGACCCAGTACCAAGTCGCGCTATGCCAGGCGTTCTGGTAGTGGAGCCGGACGTTGCGGTTGACCTCGGTCTCGATCGTCGTGACGTCGGCGGCGGAGAGTTGCGCCCAAGAGAGGGAGAAGGTCTGCGGCGAGTATTCCTTGGCGTTCCCCCGGGCGGACCCGTCGAGCATCGTCTCCATTTCGACCTGTTTCCGCTTGCCCCTCGGCATCGGAGGGCGGGAGCCGATGAGCGCGTTGACCTGCGGGAGCGTTACCTCTGCGCCGTATAAACCTAGTTTGATGTCTGCCATCGTTTCCTCATCCCAGTCGGTGCATCTGTCTCACGACCTCGGCCTTGATCTTGGCCCCGGCGGAGGCGATGTCCGCGTCCGAGAGCCGAACGGTCGAAATGAGCGGGCCGTTGAAGTGGACGGTAACACCGCCCCCGCCCACCCCGGCCATCGCCATCGCGGGCGCGCCCGCATACGCGGGCATCCGCATGGCGTCGCGCACGAGGTTGATGAGTTTCCGCTCCGGCAGGACGTACTCCGTTCCGTGGCCCACCTCGGCGATCGTCGGCTTCGTGAAGACGCCGCCCTGCTCGAACTTGAGGAGTTTCTTGAACAGCGCAGAAACCACGGCGAAGGCCCCTGCGGCCAGGACCAGATTGACCGGGAAGGGAACCTTTTTGAAAATGCTGGCGATGAAATGCGCCACGGCCTGCATCTGCGCAGCCACGATGCTCGCCTTGCCGAACATCATCTCGGCGATGACCATCTTGCCCAGGTCCGCGATCATCGTCGTGGCGATCTTGCTGAATATGTCGCCCATCTTCACGGACCCGTCCATGACGGACGTGAACCCATTGACCATGTCTCCGAACATCTGCGCGGAGAGGTTCGACAACTCTGTCCCCATGTCGGTCATGGTCTTGCCCACGCTCGTCTTGAGTCCGTCGAATAGACCCTCGACCTTATCGACAGAATCAACCACCTTGCCCAAGTCTCCGCCGATCATGTCTCCGAGAGTTCCCTTGGTCTCCGGCTTCGGCGGTTCGATGTTCCTCCCCTGACTGGAAAGCATACGGAACGCGCGGAGGTCATCGTTCAGGGCCTCGTAGCGGTCCTCCAGGGATTGAACATAGGCAGTCGTCACGGCCATCCCGGTTCCGGTCTCGGAGAACCCCTGGTTCGTTTTCGCCAGTTCCTCGGCCTCGAGTTTCAGGACGGCCGCGAGTGCCTTCGCCGCATCCGCCCCCAAGAGGTTGTCTTTGACCCACGACAAAAGCTGAGTGCTTGAAAGGTTGTAATGCGTGCGAAGGCTCGCCAGTTCCGTCCGGTTCCAGCCGAGTTGTTCGGCCATCTTGCGCAACGACTCTCCGGCCTTGTTGTTGGCCTCGATCTGTTCGAGCGTCGCCGCCTTATGCTCCCGCGCAGTCGTCCCGGTCAGTCCCTTGATGACGACCGTTAAGCCTTCCATCGCGCCCTGCAAGACGCCCGTCTCCAGGATCGCCCCGCCGAGTTCCTGCTTGGCGTTCTTCCATTCGAGGCCGAGCATCTTGACTTGTCCGGCGTAGGTTTGCGTGTCGGCGATGGCCCGGGCATAGAGCGATTCGAACGTCTTCATCATCGCCGCCCGCTTGCCTTCTTCCGTCGTGGCCTCGCGGACCGCAGGGATGAGCCGATTGAGCATGAGGAAGTTGCCCTCCATGCCCTTCGCCACCTGTTCGGTTGCCGACTGGAGGTCCATACCGAAGACACTTGCCAGGCCTATCGCTCCTCGCGTGGCTTCCTTGACCCCCTTCTCGTTGAGTCTTGTCAGTTGGAGTAGGAGCGATTCGGATCGCAGAACCTCGTCATCCTCGGCCAGCCCGAGCTTCTCCAGTTCGCTGGCATAGTTCTTGAGGTTCGCGGCCATCCCTGGCATCGTCCGGCCGGATATCTCGAAGGCGGCATTGAGTCCCTTGAGTGCCTTTTCGTAGTCGGCCGCCTGTTTGAGCGAATCAAGGAACTCCGCCTTGAGAAGTTGGGCGCCCTTCCGGGCCATGTCGAAGGCGATCTGCCCGAGCGCGAATTGCTTCCAGAGCGACCCGGCCGACTTGGACACCTTGCCGTGTGTCTCGTCGATCCCCTTCCAAGCGGCGTCAAGTTTCTGAATGGAGGTGACGGCTCCGGTGGCATCGACCTGCACCGAATATCGGACATCGCTCAACTTGTTCTCCTACCTCACCCGTTTTCCGTTCCCGTCAACGTGAGTTCGCCGGGCTTCCGTTTCGCCTCGGCTTCCTGATCCTCCCTCGCGTCCCGCATCCGAATCTCCACCATCTTCTCGTGGCAGAGCGAAAGCCGGTCCTCGAATAACTCCCTGTCGAGGCCCCGCCTGCCGAGTCGGTTGATTCGTCCTTCCATCAGCCCGTACTCCTGGACGAATAACCTTGCGTTCCGGCAGTAGAAATTCCAGACTTCAATTTCGTCGACCTCCATCGCCGGTTGCTCCGTTGCCGGCTTTTCGCCCTTCCCCGTCCGGCTTCCGATCGCGTACTGCCAGGCGAGGAAGGCGGTCAGTTTTTTGAGAAAAGTTCCCTGTTCTGAGCGTCCTGGACGATGGCGATCCCGAGGAGCGTGTCACGCCCCTCGACGGCCTCGGCAATGATCGGCCGCAGATATCCCGCCTTCGTCTCCGCCGTCACGGGAATCGGCTCCCCGTTCTCCATGAGGTCCCACTCGGCGACGGCCTCGATGACGACCTCGACCGTGGCCCGGCCCATCTTGAACTTCCCGTCCGCCGGGATGCCGTCCATCATGTTGAAGGCGTCGACGGGACGCAGGCGGCAGCGGAAGACAGGCGGGTCGAGTTTGTCGGTGACCAGAGGATACTCCAACCAGCCCGAAAGCTGTTCCAGTTTTTTGTATTTGATATTCGACATTCTTGCTCCTTTAAGTCGTTGACCTTAAACTATTTAAGTGAGGTAGTCCGTGGTCCTCTTATTAATCAAGGTCAAATATGGTCTGTGGAGGGTCATCCCCGTCGGCTCGGCCGCCGCTTCCTCCGCGATCAGTTCCACGCCCAGCTTGACGATGTCGTCAAACGACGCCTCCGGGCAGAGCATCCGCATCCTCGGGAAGTAGAGCGTCATCGCGTGGTAGACCGTCGCGGCCCCGGCCAGCACCTTGCCCAAGAACTTGATGCCGATCTTCTGCGTCACCTCGGAGATGGCCACGGCCAGGAACAGTTTGTTGACCGCATCCATGTGGGCGAACGAGAGTTTGACCCGGATGTCCGGGTAACCGCCCTCGGCCGGTTCCTGGATGTCGAGGAGCCCCGCCGCCACGACGCCGTCGTAGCCGGTGCGCTTGTAGGTGACCTCGACGCCTGAGGCCTCGAGCTTCGTCGTCGCCAGAACGTCCGTCGCCACGGCCTCGCCGTTCATGTAGACGCTCATGTCGCCGAACATCACCCGGCCCATCGCGCCGCGGTCGTCGTAGGTCAGCGCGTCCATCTGCGTCAGGGTGTTGACGGCCGAGTCGTCGATGACCCGCGTGCCGCGCAACTTCATCTCCGACTGGACGAACCCGCCCTCCGACGCCTTGAGCGACCACTCCATGCCCTTCGCCGACGGACACTCCCAGATGATCCCGGGCAACTCCACGGCCACGGTTGCGAACTTGTTCCAGTTGGAGTCGGCCCATTGGAACGTGTGCGTCTGCGCCGTGGTGTCGGTCACCGCCGGTGCGCCCGCCGTACCGAAGAACTGGGCGATGAGCATCCCGAGCATCCCCGGCGAGTAGAGCATGTCCGTTCCGATGGTGAAGTCTACGGGCTTGTAGACGTCGAGTTGCCCGCTGAACGGGAGCGGGTTGTCGATCTCGGCCGCGACGAGCGTGTCGCGGGAGGGGTTGAATCCCGAGATCGTCTTGCAGTTGAGTCCGTAGGTTGCGCCGAGTGCCACGGCGGTGCGCCAGACGGCGGCCTTGCGCGCGCCCGCTGCCAAAAATCTGCGCTCAGGTCCGGTCGGCGTAGCCACGGTTTTCCTCCATCGTTATTTTTTTCATGTTAACCTCCATAAATTGCTTTGCTATCTGACACAGACGCGCATCACGTCCGGCGTAACCATCCCGTCCGAGCGGGTCCAGACGAAGAGAACGAAGTAGTCCGTACCAGCGACGCCGCCGGAGGCCCATGCCCAGACGCCTTGACCGTCCGCATCGACATGCCCGCCGTCCACCGTGAGTCCGGCGGGGAGCGAGGTCACGACAACGCCCGTGATAAGTAGGGAGTTCAAGTCCTCGCCGTGATAGCGGAACCCGATGGGCCAGTTGGCCCCGACGGGCTTGGTAATCGCCCCTGTTTCTACCATGTCAATGCCTCCTGCGGTGGACGTCGAGAATCCGCTTGCGTGGTGTGGCCCCCAAGATTCGCCTGCGGGGGTGGACGTCGAGATAGATCGGAGAAGCAGACAGGCAGGATAAGAATCCGGTGGACGTTACGGCGGAAACTCCAGTAAGCGGGAGAACGAGGTCGCCCGCAACGAAACTGTCCAGGTGGCCGGCCACTCCTGCCGCCTCAACCCCGGACACGCCCACGGAGTGCGCCTGGATGACGCTCCCGATCCCGGCCGTCGCCGGGTTGCCGCTAATCGGCGGGGCGGCGTTCGGGGAGACGATGCCTGCCGCGCCCGCGGCCTCCACCCCCGTGATGGGGACGGTGACCATGTTCCAGCCGCCGACCTCGCCCGATCCCGAGACGCCGTCCAGCGCGACGCTTCTGCTTTGGACGACGTCGCCAGCGGCCGCCGTCGCCACGTTGCCCGTGATGGGCGGTGAGACGTTGGGCGTGACCGAGCCGACCTCGCCCGTTGCCGCCTCGCCTCCGCCCACGATGAAGATGAAGTCGCCCACCGCGCCGGCCCCGGCCACTCCCGTAAGCGGCAGGGTGATATCGCTTGCGGCAACGGCGGTGAGCGTTCCGACCGCGCCCGTGCCGGAGACGCCGGACAGAGGATAAGCGGGGCCAGCCGCAACACCCGTGAGGGGAATGGTGATGTCCGTCCCTACTCCGACCTCGGCGGTGACGGTGCCGACCGCGCCGGTGGCGGTGTTCCCAGTTAGGGCGAAGGTTTCGCCCGGAACGGAGGTTCCAACGCCCGCTGTTCCTTCGTTCCCCGTGACGGGCATGTCGGTCGCGCCCCTCGCCACCGTTCCGACCGCGCCCGTGGCCGCGATCCCGGCGGCGACCATCGCCATCTCCGGGGACATCGTTCCGGGGGATGCCGTCGCCTCGATGCCGGACAGGGCCATGCTCCTCGAGGGCGCGAGATCCCCCACCGCCCCTGTCCCAACAAGCCCCGCGAGGGCCAGGGCGAGACTCAGGAGGAGGGTGCCGACCGATGCCGTACCCGACACTCCGGTGATTCCGGTCGAAACGTCCAGGCCCGTCGTGAACTCCACGTCGCTCCCATAACTCGTCCCGATTGTGTTGGTGGCCCAGGCGCGGACGTGATACACCGTGTTCGGAGACAGACTCGTCAGCGAACTGGCGAAGACGCCCTCCCCGCTTGAGTCGTGGGTATGACTATCCGAGATCGTCGGGTTGGCCGAGGTTGACCAGCAAACGCCCCGGTCTGTGACCGCATCGCCGCCATCGTCCGTGACGTTCCCGCCGCTCGAGGCGGTTATCGGCGTTATGGCGGTGATCGCGGTCGTGGTGACGGTAGGAGCGACGGCGGATGCCACATACTCATGCGGCCCAACGTCCCATGCCGCTCCCCTGGCCGTCCCGTCAATGTCGTCGGAGAAAATGGACGACCCGGCCATGCCGCCCGCCCCGATGAGTGCGACCCCTGCCTTGAGCGTGAAGTCTCCGTTGGCCGCATCGGTGAAGATGTTGGGCCATGCCGCCCCGCCCGTCGTTCCTTCGGCTACGTTGTTCGTCCCGTCGTTGTCGTCAGAGGCGCAATAGTCAACTGTTTCCGTAGCACTCGCCACGTCAAAATCGTCAGAGTTGTTGAACGAAACGCAATCATAAAAATTGGCTATCCCAGTGTACGCCCTGAATCCGACGCGGTTGCCATAGGAGAGGCAGTTGTAATAGTTGATGGTACTGCCGCTTAACCCGAATGGCGTATGCGTGCTGTCGTATCCTGGGGAGAACCCTGTGCCGATACAATTCCAGATAGTCGCGGCAATCTGAGCACCGCCACCCGAAATTCCGTTCTGTATATAGGTATCGTTCGCCGCGCCCTTCAAGCGGAGATTGCTGAGCCGGATATCGCTTTCCGTGGCGACATTTTGGATGACAAGAACATCTTGATAACTAGCCGTAACCGTGGGGACGGTCATCTGCAACCCATCTACACGAACGTGGTCGCCCCCGGCAGAGAACCAATCTATCGTCATGGCGACGGCGTTGGGGACGGAGAGAATGTACCGCCCCGTATCCCACGCAGACGCCTTGGCCCGGTTAGCCGCGTCTGTATAAATGCGAAGGTAATGGGTTGCGTCTGTAATGAAGTAATGGATATTTACCGCCGTTGTGTCCGGTGCGCTTGTCCAGTCCCCGCCTATCTCTATCTCCGCATAGACATCCGCAGAAACGAGGTCATTGTGGGTCGCCTCGATATGGTTAAAGGCCGCCGATAACGAAGTGAAGTCACCCCCGCTAGGTTTGACTGTATGCAAAAGGCGTGAGGCCATTGTGTTCTCCTATGCCCCCGGCGCATCTGCGAATAGGTCCGAGAGAGTTCCCGAGATAACGAAGTTGTCCCATCGCCTCTTGGCCGGGGTGTCGTTCACCATCGTTCCGAGGTCGGGGCCAATAGCAGGCCAGGCGAGCGAGCCGAACCATGCGGGCTTCGATGAATAGAGCAGACTGTCTGGAATGGAATGGGAAACTATTGAACCATCCCATACCGGAGCGTGGTTAAAGTAGTCATAGTTCCCGTGCCGAAAAACCGTTCCCGGAACGTTCATATCAGGATTCCCGCCCGTGTAATATGAACAACCAATCCCGAGCGAGGTGTAGTCGAATCCGAATCCATAGATTTTCCCATTGGAATCCCATGAAGCCCGGTCATAAACCTCATAGGCGGTCGGCGTCCACGATGAATCGCCAAGAACGTTCCCGACGCAAGAGAAATAGTAACTCCACCTGTCGAGCGTTATCGGCATCCGCAACCATGTGTCACCCGGTCTTCCTGGGCTGACGCTATGGAAGTTGTTGCGGAATATCATTTCGTGAGACATGCTCCCGTGATACCCGTCGGCCATGAATTGGTTACAGATGTTCCCCTCAATGAGATTCATGCACCCGTGTCCAGCATGGTGAAGGATGGCGGGCGTCTGCCCCGGCCCCCCGACAGACCTGCCCAAGTCAACGGACAGGTTATAGGCGATGGCGCACGCCTGGGTCGCGTTGGATTGCGTGATCGAGGCTATCCGATAGGCGATGGTGTCAACGAGCAGGCAGTTGGAGCTGAAAAAGTCGAAGCACACCCCCTGACCGTCCGCCTGGTCGGGGAACCCCACGCAATCGTGGATATAGCAACGCCGGACCTCGCATTGGAATCCGTTTATTAGCCCGATGAACCCGGTGTCTCCGCCCGAGTAGTTCTTGATTTCAACGTCCTTGACCCAACATCTGTCTTGGCTATATCCGTATATAGCATGGTCCCCGCCAGATGCACTATGCCCGTCTATCGTTAGGTTCTCTATCCCGCACAGGGAAACCTTGGAGCTTGAGTCGGGTGGGTATGCCTTGATGTTCGTCGTCGAGAACGAGAGCGGGATGGGCGTGGCGAGGTTGATGGTATTCCCAGAAACGCTCGTGATGCGGGACGTGTAGGTGAAATTCCTGCCGGGGAACGTGGCGGTCGTGGCGTACATTGTAGGCAGATAGGTTTCGTTCGTCCTGAGATAAACCCCAATATCGGTTGCGAACTTATCGTGGCTATTGTCCTCGACAATCATCACCAGGTTCCCCGCCGCGAACGTGGCCCCCGGCGCGGTAGCGAGGACTATCGCCGTGGACCCCTTGATGTATCCACTACTGACGACCCTGGCGTTTGAGTCCGAATAATACGAGTCGGCGAATCTGATAAAATTCCCGGTGGAGGACGGGCGAAGGATGGTCTGCCCCGGCCCCGCTCCCCTCAAGGTTTTCCCACTGACCGCTGGGAATGTCACGTTCCCGAGCGAGTACGTCCCAGGATAGAGATAAACCGTTTGGTCGGCGGGGCAGTTCGTCAGGGCTGTCGTTATCTGCGCCGCCGTGACGCTCTGGGTATATGACGGGGCCTGGCCCGCGAGGCCAAGCGTCGTGTAGATCGTCGTCCTCGCCGGGATGCCGCCGGGGATGCCGCAGTATTGAGGCCAAGGGTGGAGGCGGGAGGCATTATCGACGAGGAGCCAGTCGTACATACCCGCCGTCACGTAGGCAACAGTGCCAACCAAACCCGTCCCTAGAGTCCCAGTCAGGTCAACGAACTTGCGCTGACCGAACCACCCAGACAGGGACACGGTCCGGGCAGGACTCACCGTCCCAGCCGAAACGGATCCTGGTGCTCCGGTAATGCCTGGCATGGATTATCTCCTATACGCCAACCCCCCTGAGTCGGAGCGGTAGTATCGTGCCCTCCGGTATCGCCCCAGTCGGTATGCTGATCGTCGCCGTTCCCGTTGGCGGGATGGACGACGGCGTGATTGTGGCCACGACTCCGGGAGGAAGCCCCAGGAGGGACAGCGACAACGGAGAATCGTAGCCGCCCCGGGCTGTGGCCGTTACCGTTAAAACGGCCAGATCGCCCTTAACAACCCGCAGAGCCAGCGTATCAAGCGTGAGAAACCAGCCCGGCGGGGCGACAACCTCCAGCGTGAAGTCAATAAATTGTTCGGACATCTCTGCTCCTCCCGGCTCGTAGTACGTGACGGCTTGGACCCCGGACAAGGCCCTCGTCAAGTCGGCCATCGGCGGCCTCCTCTATGCGTTCAGATCCAGGTCTGTCGTCACGCGATCCGGACCAGGCCGGTCGAGCTGTCGTTGGTCGGCATCGTCAGCGTGAAGGTGCCGGCGGTGATCGTCTGGGAGCCGAACGTGTGGACGCTCACGGCCTTGTTGCCCTGCGTCGAGTTGTAGATCATCACGCAGTCGAATGCCGTCGCCAGCGTGACGTTCGTGAAGACGATGCTCGCGGTCGGGGTCGAGAACGCCGTGGTTCCCGAGGTGTTCGGCGCGATCCAGTCCGGCGACCCGGTGAGGTCGACGCCCCCGGCCACGTAGTTCGCCCCGCTGACCTCGCCCGTCACCGTGTAGACCGTCGCGGCCGCGTCGATCGTGGCCGTGACCAGGTAGAGCGCGGCCTTGAACGAGTCGGGTGTCGTGCCCGCCCGAACGACAGAGGTCCCCAGGGCGTGGATGCCGTTGAGGATCTCCTTCTTGAAGCTAGTGCATAAACTTTGAGTATTCGCCACGTCAGCCTCCTATGCTGAGATATTCAACGAGTCGTCTTGCCGTATTCGGGTCATCGTTGGCCAACCCGACCAGGCGGTTACAGCGCGTGCAGAGAAGACCACGGACCTTTCCCGTCTTATGGTCGTGATCTACGTCGAACACACTACGCACGCGCTTTTTGTATTTACGGTTCCCGCTTTCGGGAGTCGTAGACCGACAGAGCGCGCAAGCTCCGCCCTGATCGGCCAAGATTCGGTTGTAATCCTCTACGGTAATCCCGTAGAGGCGTTTCAGTTTCGACGGCCACGCAACGCGTCGATAAAAGGACAGGTCGCTGTTGTTTAGGATGTATTCGGCCTTGACCTTAGCGGCGTTACATGGTTTACAGTATCCGGCCAAATGACCGCCTCGCGGCCCCGACTGCCTGACCGTGAATTCACTACGCGATTTCACGATGCCGCACTTTCGGCACTTCTTTGACTGCCGCCCTGCGCCGCGTAATGCCATCGGCTCATGGGTAGAATGAGCGCGGTAGTAGCCCCGCATATAGGCAGCCGTTTCCTCGCCCTGCGCATTGGCCAAATTAGCCCCCTATCCTTGCCGCCTCGCCAAACATGGCGGGCATTTTCTTGAGTGTCACGTGGGCGGAGCGGTGGACGCGTAGATCGCCCAGCCAATACTCCGTCCAGGTCGTGTGCTCGTCCTCGTTGTCGACGACCCCGTCCTTCTTAACGAGCAGGGAGTCGTCCATCATGACGATGGGTTCCGCGTCTCCTAACTTGACTGGTATCAGCATCATTCCTCCTTGGATTTTTTGGCCTTCGTGGCCCACTCGGCCGCGCCTGCGCGGACCCATTCCTCGACGATGCTCAGGTTGAATCCCGCGACGTCGTAGGACTCGCCCTGGATGAGGTGCTTGCCGCCAGCCCCGTCCCGCGAGCGGGTGTAGGTGTCGCCGACGAGCCACGTGAATCTTTCTTTCGCCATGTCTTGCCTCCTCGGGATTCCGCCAGGTTCTCCCACGACGTATTTGATGTCGGTCATAACTCGCCCCAGTCGCCCTCGATGACGACCACGACCCGCTGGTCGAAGTACCCGAACCCCCGGCCCTCGATCGCCAGGAATCCGCTATCCGCCTCGACGGTGTCGATGTCGCACTGGCAGGCGATGACGCCGAGGGAGGTTGCGCCCGCGCCCGACTTCGTGTCCTCGTTGATGGCCCGCTGGATGTCCCGCACGCAGCGCAGGAGCTTCGACACGCTCTCGCCTTGCTCGAGGTCCACCCATCCCTTGACGGAGACGGCGAGTGTCTGATGGTACTGATTGTCCCCGCACGGGATGGGCCGGTCCGAGGCCCCCTCGAAGGCGACCATGTAGTAGGGGAACTTGGTGATAGTCGAGTAGTGGGCGAACCCCTTGATGACGCCCCCGGGCGAGTAGAAATAGGCCGGGCCGCCGCCGATGACGTCGTTCAAAATCTCGACGATGCGGTCGATGACCTGGAGCGATTTGGGGTCGGTAGGCCAGGCCATGCTATGCCTCCTCCGCCTTCGCCGCGCTCCGCTCGGCCTCACGCCAGATGGCGGCCGGCGACATCGCCTCGTGGAGCGCCGGCATCTGCTCCCTGAGCGATTTCGTGAACCAACGCCGGGCCGGGAGCCGCACCTGCTTGACTAGCATGAAGCGGGCTTTCCACGCCTTGCCCGTCTTGCCCGTCTTCTCACAGAGGAGTAGGTTGCCCGTCACCGTCCGCAGGAAGAACGACTTGTCCTTCGGGATGTTGGCCGCCGTCCCCTTGTAGCCGGCCAGGGGGATCGTGAGCCACTGTTTGTTCTTCGGACGGATCGTCGCCCCCTCCTCGTGCGCTGAGGCGTAGGGGACGTCGTATTCCTTCCCGCTGACATTCGTCCCGATGACAACCTCAGAGGCCTCGCCCTTGCGGATGAACTTCCTGCCGATTGACCGCCAGAGTTTTCCGGTTCCGACCTTGAGGAACCGACCCCGGATATTCGTCTTGATGGCCTTGACTGCGTTTCCCGCCCAGACCTGAATGAGCCGACGTTGCGCCTCGGGCAGGCGCTTGATCGTTGCGGTCTTCTTCCGCTGACCCTCCATGTCCACCTTGAACCCTATATTCATGAGCGAATCCTCAGGTAGTAGTCCAGCACCTTGTCGAGGCCCTTGATGAGGTGCTCGTCGCTGATGCTGATGGACGACCCGCCCATCGAGCGGGACTGGTCGCCCCAGGACTTGGAGAGCCAGCGGTGGTACTGGAGGGCGCTCTGCTCGAGGCAGGCCAGCCGCAACTCTCGCGGCATCAGGACTTCCGTCCACCCTGCCGTATAGGTCAATAGCAGGTTGTGGTATCCCAAGGTCCAGTCGCCAGAGACCTTCATCATCCGCCCGTTCTCTAGGTCTGCGTAGTAGTCGGTTGTCAGAACGAGCGCGACGGGCGTGGGTGACCCCAGGGCCACCGACGACAAGAGCGTTACCGGAGCGTTCGGCAGCCAGAAATCGCGCTGGCCGTTGCCGTCGAGGTAGATCGCCGTGTAGATCGCGCTCCTGAGCGTCCGGCGCGTTCGGCGGTTGAAGTAATCCGACACGCCATCGACGATCGCCTCGACGACAGGAATATCCGAATCCGCCGGCTTGATGAAGGCGGCGGCGTCGTCCCAGGTGACCAGCGCTTTCGTTCCGAGTGACATCTCCGCCTCCTATGCCTTCGTCTCGAACGGTGCCTGGACCTTGTCCTCGAAGGCGAGACCGGCATTGACCCATGCCGTTGCCGTCTCCGCATCGAGGTCCCGAGGTATCTCTAGCACCGCGCCCGCCTGGAGGACCCTGCCGAATCGCAGGCCCACCGCCTTCCGCATCCGTATCCGTTTCATCGCCATTACCTCCTCCTTCGGAGGTATGCCGGGAGGCCCGGCCGTCCGAGCCCCCCGGTCTTTTTTCATCGTTCGTGCGCTTTCGTCAGGGCGCGATCGTGAGCCAGAAGAAGCAACTGCCGTAGTCGGCGGCCGTGCAGGGGATGACGAATCCCGCGATCTGGGAGGCCAAGGCGACGACGGTCCCCGAGGACTTGGTCGTGCGCAGGCCGCCCTCGATCGAGAAGACGCACTGGCGGTCGTTCGGCCCGTGGTTGCCGGGCCATTCCGTTGCGTCGCCCGTGTAGTGGCCGTGCGCCGGGCCGAAGGTCTGGATCCACCCGAACCCGCCCGCAGCGTGAAACGCGTGCGCGTAGCCGACGAACATCTCGGCTCCGGTGGCGCTGTGCCCGGGCGTGCAGATCTTGGAGTAGGGAGAGGGGTAGGCGTCGACCGTGGCCGCAGGGGTGCAGGTCAACGGGTATTCGAGGGTGAGGGTTAACTCGGCACCGGCCCCGGCGGTCGAGGCGATGATCTTGCGGAACTGGTCGTGGTTGAGCGCGGACTGTGCGATAGCCGGGTTCCGATAGATCATGCAATAGCCGCCCTGGTAGTAGTTGGCGGCCCGAACGGTAGTGTCGGCGATTCTGATTTCCGTGTCGCCGGCGACCGGGGTGCCGACGAAGGCGACCTCGGCCCCATCCGTGGGGATGATGTTGCCGTTGACCATCGCATAGGTCAACTCACCGACCGCCGTGTGGAACCTGCCGTAGCGGAAGGAGCGGTCCCCGATCCGCAGGCAGGTCCCGATCTCGTAGTTCTGGACGGTGGAAACTTCGCAGGGGTCCTGCCAGGCCCCTCCGGCGAGCTGCTTCCCGTCCGTGATGGCGTGGTCGAAGCCGACGCCGCTGGAAGACCGATTGGGAATATAGTGAGCGTCCATGATTCCCTCCTTATGCGTGCTCGGTCAGGACGCCGATTGCGAGCGGGTTGATGACCGCCCCGCCGACGCGCCTGCTGACCTGGAATCCGACCAGGCCCGCGTTGGCGTAGACCTCGCGCTTGACCTGGACGGTCATGCCCATCCTGTCGAGGATGCGGTAGCCGCTCTTGAAGTCGCCGAACATGCCGATCGGCTGGTTGACCTCGGCCAGGGTGTGCAGGTAGTCGCTGGTGTAGCAGGGCTTGCCGTTGAGCGTGTTGGGCTTGCCGGCCGCGACCGAGGGCTGCCAGGTGAACGTGCCGAGGGCGGCGTCCCTGAGCAGGCTCAGCGCGAGTTCGGTGGCCGAGTGGAAGATGTAGGCGCCGTTGGCCCGGTACTGCGAGGCGATCGTGTACTCGAACTGCTTGGTGTCCTCGATGTCGATGACGTTGATGACGTCGGTCACCGAGGCGACGCAGCCAGAAGCGGCGAGGATGATGCCCGAGGGCTGTTGGGACCCGTGCCCCAAGCCCCGGATGAAGGCGTATTCCTCGGCCTCGGCGATCGCCCGGGAGAACCGCTCGTTGAGCGCCTGCTCCAGCGAGACGTCGCTGTCCATGAGTTCGTCCTTGCCGATCTTGGTCTCGCCCTCCAGGTCCTCGACGTACTGCCAGAGCTCGACCGGGACGAGGGTCGACTCGGGCGGCGCGGCGCCGGTCTCGAGCTTGCCCCATCCCACCGTGACCTCGCCGATGCCCCTCAACTGGAGGCGGTCGCGGGTCGTGGTGCGGACCTGGCAGAGCGGCCGCATGATGTTGATGTTGCCGAGGGTGCGGTAAATCTCGGCGTCGACGTCGGCGGGTACGAGGAGCTGTCCCGTGACGTCCTCGACGAGGGCCTTCGTCTCCAGGCGGAGGCGGTTATGGTAGTCGACCGCCTTGCCTTCGAGTTTGAGCGGGGCTCCCGTCCTGAGGGTCTGGAAGAAGGCGTGCTTGTATTCCGCCTCCCCCTCCACCTGTTTCTGGTCTCCCCGTTCCGCCGTCTGGAGCGGGGGCCGGCTGATGACCGTTTCGAGAGCGGCGATGCGGGGCGCGATCTTCTCCTCGAACTCCTTGAAGTCCGATTTGGTGAAGATGCCCTTCTCGTACTGCTCGAACCGGGTGCGGAACTCCCCTACGTACTTGTGGAGCTCCGTGATTTCCTTTTCGAGTTCCATTCGTTTCCTCCTATGGGATTGCGGCGAACCTTTTCAGTTCGTCGTTCAGGCCCTGGAGCTTCATGGCGAGCGACTCCCTGGCCTTATCCTCAGGCTTCGGCTTCGGCGGATCGGTCTTGGCCGGGTCCGTGTCGTCGAAGTTGCAGTCGTCACATTTCTCGGCGGCCTCGAACGTTCCCTTGTGCGCCGTGCAGTGGGCCTTCGCTTCCTTGGCCGCCCACGTCGTCTTGTCGTAGCGGAAGGAGTGGTCCTCCCACGTCTCGCCGCCCTTGACGTGGCCATAGATGACGGCGTACTTCTTGTCCTCATGGTCCCGTTCGCCGCGCCGGAACTTGTCGTACTTGCCGACGTCGGTCAGCAGGCAGGAGTGCTCGTTCGGGAACGGCTTCTGCTCGAGCCACGGCCCGGTCGCCTCCAGGAACCCCTCGACCGACTCGTACCCGGCCGTCTTGACCTCTCCGATCTGGGCCGCGTCGTCCGCAGGGAATAGGCACAGGGCCACCTCGCCCAGGGCGATCTCCTTGAGTTCGCGGCCGTTGGTGTCCTTGTCGATGGTGTACTTGATGGCACGGAATCCGATGGACATGCCCGTGATCGAGCCCTGCTTCATCAGCGACCGCTTCTCCCGGGCGCTCTGGACGTCCAGGTTCAGTTCGCCCCGGGTGACTTTCAGGCCCTTGTCGTCCTCCTCGAGGTAGACGATCCCGAGCGGCTCCATCGAACTGTGCGACCAGGTGAGCGGGAAGTGCTTGTGCTCCTTGAGCGTCTTCTTAAAGGCGCCCTTGACGACCGTGTCGCCGTAGGAGTCCACGCCGCCGAAGACCGAGGCGTAGCCGGTGAAGAACCCGGCCTCCTCGTCGACCGAGTCCATCGAGAACTTGAAGGACTTGCGCTCCAAGATGTCGTGCTTTTTAACGGTCATCGTCATTCTCCTTGATGCGGACAATAGCCCCGCATCCCGATTGACCAATTACAATTCATGCAGAGGATGCGGAAACCGTCCGGGAAGTTATTTTTTATAAGCCAGTTATAGAGAGCCCCCTGCCCAATTTGCCGCCGATGATTGTTCCCTCCGCCGCCAATATGGTCAATGGTCAAAAATTCAATGTGGGATTCGCCGCAACATTCACACGTTGGATGAGAACCACCATAGAAAGCAAAGACGGCAGCGCGTTGGCCGGCCTGATGTTTCCGATTGTATTCGAGTCGAGATTCCCGATGAGTTTCAAAATAACGCCGCGAAAGTTCCCTGTAATATTCTTTATGAGCAAGGCGATATTGTTTTTCTTTTTCTCGGATTTGCTCTATGTGTTCAACCCGATATGCCCGTTGATATGTTTTTGCGGCAACGGGATTCTCTGCGCGTTTTTTAGCCATCCGCTTCCTAGCGCGTTCTCGTTTTTCTTCTAAGGACAGACTCAAATCAGGTCTCCGGTTCCTTGACTTCTGGAAAAGTCGTACATAAACAATTACAAATCATGGCGGCACTTCCCGCAGGGTCTCCGGGATATTGAAGTTCTTCCCCGCCCACAAGGAATGGTTCATCAAGGGGAATCGTATTGTCGGAATAATCGGAATCGGCCTTTTTGTGTTCTTCTCGACTGTCTTCCACAAAGGCACACAGCCAACCTTTGGATTCTATAAATTCACTTTGCCGGTAACCCTCGATCTCGCCCCAGTTCTCGACCTTGGCCGTCTCGGTGCGGGCGATGAGCCGCCCGCGCGTGGCCGCCCCCTCGCTCATCGTTTCGGCGATGTCCTGGGCCAACTCCTGCGTCGTCCAGTTCTCAGCCTGGGCCTGGGCGATTGACGCCCCGACCTGGTTGATCGTCTCCTCGCCGATGTACTTGCCCGAGTTGAGGACGAGGGCCGAGAGCTCCTTTTTCAGGGCCAGGGTCAGCTTGAACGCCCCAGTCTTGGTCTCCTCGACCGGCGTGTAGCACTTCCCCTGCGCGATGCTCATGCCCGCGTTGCCCGCGTGGGCGAACATCCAGAGGAACCGAGGGTAGAGGCGGCGCTTGTACTCGGCGGCGATCGCCCTGGCGTCAACGAGGTCGGACGCGAAGGCGGCGCCGAGCGAAGGCAGTTTAGCCGCCCTGGCTGCGATCCGCTTGCCCTCGGACCTCAGGAACTTCTCGATCTCGGGGAGCAGCGGCTTCTCCTTGGCCTTGACCCGCTGTTCGAAGTTGTCCCAGAGCGCCCGCTTGTGCTCGGCCTTCTGCCAGAACTGCTTGAGTTCGGGCGGGCCGGGCTTCGCCTTGCGGCTCTTGGGCGGCTCCTCCTCCGTCGTGCCGGGGGGCGCTCCCTCCGTGCCCGGCGGGGGAACGGGCGGCGTGCCCTCGGGGATGGCGGGCGGTTCGGGCTCCGGCTCCTCCTCGACGTTGTCGCCGAAGGGCGCGAGTCCCATCGGGAGCATCAGCACGTTGCCCTCGCCGTTCTTCCAGTCGCCCAGTCCGCAGAGCTTCCGCCGCTCGTTGAGTTCCACCCACCACGCCGGCTCGAGCTTCGTGAACATCTCCAGCCGCTTCTCGCGGATGGCCGGCACCTGGTCGAGGTCCCAGGCCAGCCGCAGCGTCGGCTTCGGGCGCCGCTCGCCGGGGCGCATCTCGCCCTTCCCCTCGAACTTCGGCATGAGCCAGTTGGTCAACTCGTCCAGGAACCATTGCCCGAGCGGGATCGCCGAGTCGTAGTAGAGCGCCAGGCGCGACTCCTGGTAGTTGGCGTAGGTCTTGTTGTCCGGCACGCCGATGAGTTCGGGCGAGAGGTTGAACACCCGGCAAATCTTGACCGTCGTCGCCTTGTCGAGCCCCAGGTAGTCGGCGTCCTTGGGCGAGATGGACAGTTGCTTGAAGTCCTTGCCCCCAGTCAACGCCATCGGCGACCCCGTGCCCTCCCCGCCGTAGACGGCCTTGATGTTCGCGTTGAACTGCGCCTCCCACTCGAGTGACCGCTCCTGTTCGATGAGGAAGATGCCGCTCGGCCGGAAGTCGTTCTTGATAATGCGTCCCTGCCACTTCTGCGCCAGGTTCGACGTGTCAATCGCATAGGCGGCGATCTGGATCGGGGCCAGCCCGTAGAAGTCGTCGTTTGGGTCAGGGTTGAAGAACTTGAGATGCATGACCTGGTCGCGCTTGAAGTCCTTGTGGTCACCCGAAACCGAGTACCTGTACCCCCAGATCGGGTCGAGCGGGCTGCCGACCAGGACCCTGACCCGCTCCGGCTTCATCGTGTAGAGTTCCGTGGGCGGCCCCGTCGTCGGGCCGGCCGCCTCGATGTACATGTTGCCGGCGATGAGCACGTGGCGGATGGCGGCGTCGAGGAACGCCACTTGGCTCATGCCCGGGTTCGGCCGCGCCAGGAGGTCCAGGACGTCGTGGCTGTCGATCCTCTCGGCCTCCTTGCCCGCGCCCTGCGCCGGCCGTTCAAGTTTGATCGGCATCGAGGAGATGGTCTTGGCGATGAGGTCGATGCAGGCGTAGGCATCGACGCAGGCCATATAGCCCTCGGTGGCGAACGTCGAGAGGTCCCGCCTCATCCAGGCGACTTCCTGACCGACGTACATCAGCATGGCCACGGCCTGTGACTGGCTCTGCTTGACCTCGTGGAGGCGCGGCGCGAGGATCGTCCTTCCGAATATCTTCATGCCACCCTCCAGATCCTCGGCTCCATTCCGCAATGAAACTTCCACCACGCGAGCGCCAAGGCGATCACGCAGTCGTCGTGATACCCTTCCGGCGCAGAGTAGTGAACCGTTCCGCTCTGCCCGATCTTGTATTCGAAGATGTCGAGTTCGTTCGTCTGCACCTTCTCGTCAAGGACGAGGATCTTCGACTGTTCGAAGGCGATCATCAACGCCTCGATGAGTTTCTTCTTGCTGTCGTTCGTGAATTTGTAACCGGCCGCCGTCAACCCTGCGCGGCTCAAGTCGTCGTAGATGGGGTCGCCGATGCCGGTGGAATCGAGAAGCAGACTCGCCTTGTATTTCCTGATAACGGTGATGATGCGTTCCTTCTGGACGGCCCAGTCGAGGAGATTGAATCGGTCGAAATAGACTTGACGGCCCTTGGAATCCAGGATGGTCAGGACGGTGAAGTCCGTGAGCCGCGCCAAGTCAAGGCCCGCGACGTATTGCTCTCCGGGAACGGGTTCGGAGACGGTCGACCCGATGCGCGCCTTGACGTTGCGGAAGACCCCGGCATTGTTGTCCAGAAACTCGGCAAGGTATTCCTGCGAGAACACGTCCACGGGTAGCGATTGCCGCGCCTGCTCGATGTCAGCGGCGGGAACCTTGGGGTTGTCGGAGGTCGGGAATTTCCACGAGCGGTAATCGGGATGGGCGGGGTCGTAGCCGCGTGTCCACAGTTCGTAGAACCAGTTCTTCCCCTTGGGCGTCGAGATGAATAGCACCTTCCCGCCCGTATCCGACACGGCAGGGCGAAGCACTTCTTCCCAGACCTCGCGCTGGACGCGGGATGCCTCGTCCATGACGACGCGATTCAGCCCCTCGCCGCGCAGGTTGTCGGGGTTGTCGGCAGACTTGAACGTGATCGCGCTACCGTTTATCAACTCAACCCTCAACTCGGAGTGACTTATCGACTTGAACGCCGCCTCTGCCTGTCCCTTGTGTGCCGCAGTCACGAGCGTTCGGAACGCCATCTTGCTTTGCGAGTAGATCGGGGCCAGCCACCAGCTCTCGCCGATGCGTTCGCACGCGCCCTTGAGTAGCCAGTTGAGCCCGCTTAAACTCTTGCCCCATCGGCGGCCAGCGTCGACCGTCAGGAACCGCTGCGGGGCGTCTAACACCTCGCGCTGAGAGGGACGGGGGGAGAAGCCCTTTATGTTCATTCATGGTCCTTGCCGTTGCCGTTCTCGCCAAAGTCGAACGAGAGTGTCGCCGAAACGTGCAGGTTGCCCTCGATCTTGTTCGGGAACATGCCGAGGTGCTTGCCCAAGAGGTCTATCGCCTTGAGCTTGTCCCACATGCGGAAATTGACCTTGTCGTAAACCGTGACCTTGTTTCCGTCAGCGTCTTCTTTGATGGCCCGGTTCTCGTCGATGGATTGCAGGGCGCGGCTTGCTCCAGGCGGCATCTCATCGAATCCCTTGGCGCAGATGGCCCCGGTGTCAGGGTCAATGCGGGTGTGGTTTGCGATGTCAGAGAACGCGATGATTTTCAACTCGTCGATTAGCCGCTGAACGAGGTCGTCGTTCTTGTCACTCAGCCGCGCTTGCGCCTTGGCGATAGCGTCGGCCACCCCAACATTCCCCAACAGGCGCGGACCCTGAACATCAGCAGTCTTCTTGCTGTACCCCGCCCGGATAGCGGCCTGGGTAGCGTTCAGGTCAATGAGATATTCCTGAACGAACCTGGCCTGCTTCGGACTGAGCATTACTTCTTCACTTCCCGTTCCTGCCGAGTTTGGCTATCTCGACGCTCATGGCCCCGAGTTGCCGAAACATCTCGCCGTGATCCTTGTCGTTCCGCTCGTCCAGCGTTTCGACCCTGGCCTTGAGCGTAGTGATGGCCTCCTCGTGCTGGCCGCATCGCTCCGGGTTATCGGCGAGTTTGAGTTCCTTCGTCTTTGTCCTTTGGCGTATCTGCCATGCGGTGATGAACGCGGCAGAGGCAACGCCCAGGATGGCCCCTGCGATTTTCAATATCTCGACGAGGACGGCGGGGTGCATGTCCGGTCTACTTGGCGTTGAATTTCTTGATGTAGTAGACCGCGAGCCAGTAGAGGCCCGAGAAGAGGAGGAAACTGACGACGTAGACTCCGGGTTTCTGCTTCGGCACGCCGATGAACCCAAAGACAAGGGCCAGGGCGTAGCCCGCGAGAAGCAGGATGGTCGATTTTTTCATGGTGATCTCCTTATTTCTTGAGAATGGTGATGGCGGCAAAGACGATCGGCTCCCCGATGGCGAGGGCCTTCCAGAACTTCCCGCCGTAGAGTTGCTTTTCGAGGTCAAGGCGCAGGGCGTCCGATGTCAGCCGGAGGCCATGCTCCCGGTCGTATGCGGTTTTATAGGTTTCTGATATCGTTACCTGTGCGTCGAACTTGGCCGTCCAGTCGGCGATAATCGCGTCCTTTTCTGCGATGATGTTAATGCTGATACTTGCCATCCGTGTCAGGTTCCCGACTTGTGCGCGGAGGTTGATGACAAGGGGTTGCGATTCGAGTTCGGGCTGGACGGGCTCGGCGTTCTGTAATGCCCGGAGTTCAGCGGTCAATGTCGACACTTTGTCGACATACTGGGTGACCTTCGCGTCTTTCTCGGCGATGGCCGCGTTCTTCTCGGCGATCGTTCCCTTTTGGGTGTCGATCGTACCCATGTCGGTTACATGCTGAGCGGCGGCGTCCTTGACGCGCTGGTCGTAAGTCGCCTTGGCTATCCAGTACCGCTCGTCCGGCCCGCCGCATGAGCGGAGGGCGAAGAATAGGGCAACGACGGCCAGGGCCAGGGCGACGTAGGGAAGGAGTTTCTTCACTCGTTATTCCACGTCCAGAATTTCCAATCCACGCGCCAGCGGAGACCCCGTTGCCCATCGCAAACGGCATGGCGCATCCAACGATAAAAGAAACTCGGGAGATACATCAGCAAGTCCCAAGCGGTAGAGGCGATGGGATAATCTCCGCCGTGCCAGCCACACTCGAAATAATCCATTGCCCCGAAGCTGTATTTGGCTTTCCACGGACAGAGCCAAATTGAGCAACGGGGACGGTCAGCCATTCGTCGCCTTCGCGCCGGGGTCTGCCGTAAGTCCGGCCAATTCCGCTTTGAGGGAGATGTTGTTATTGTCCGACCGTTTCTTGAGGTAGCCCCCGAAGGCCACGGTCAAGAGTCCCCCCGCTTCGAGGAATACCGAGGCGATAGCCGAGGACAGGGCGACGCCGACGAGGAGCGCGGCCAAGGACACGAGAAACAGAATCAGCGCCATGCCCGAGTTGATGCTGACCTTGAGGTTGATGTTCATCATTCCCCCCCGTACATCCAGCACACCTCTGTCGGCAAAGTGTGCGAAACATCGACGTGGACGAAATCCTTGCCGATGCCGATCCTCAGCGGCCCGTAAACGAATGCGGCCTCAAGGAGCTTGAACCTGTCCTTGTCCCCGCTCACCCAAAAGTCAGCCGCTTCCCCGAGTAGGTGCGCGCTGTTCAGTTTCCCCCCGACTTCTGCGTTGTGCTTCGCGCACCTGTACCCGCTCGTGATCTGTATGGGGATTCCAGCGAACTCGCGGATGTCTTCGAGGGTCGAGAGAAGGGCGGGATGGACGACGACCTGGCCGCCGCAATGGGGACAGGGCTTGCCGTCAACCTTACAGCGGAACTCGTCCTCGTTGAAGTGGGCCGAGAGTTGCTTACCCATGCGGCAACTCGGCGACAATGTGACATTCGGAGAGGGGGACGATCCCTTGCCGCTTCTGTTCGCGCTTCACGCGCACCTCGTATGCGGCGGAGGTTATGGGGTGGAATTCTTTGAGCCGTTCACAGCCGAGGTCGGTCCAGAGTTGGAACGGCGGTGTGTCACGACGGTAACCCGGTGCTTCGCCCACACCGATACGATAAGGTCGAAAAACGGGATGACGGAAAGTTGTCTATTCCGTCTCGGGCATGACTATGGGTTTACCCCGTTGACGTGTTTCAACTAATTCTGGCGAACACGGTGATGCGCCCGTTGTCGCTTATCTGCCACACTTCGCGCGTGCATCGGAGCGGAACCGGCTCATGGCTGGTCCGTGTCGCTTCCTCCGCGCTTATATACCCGAAGCATATCCTGATGGCCCTGGCCGAGCGGCCCTTGCATGCCATGATATGAAACGGTCCCTCCTCGAACGTACGGACGCGGTATCCCTGCGCTTCGAGCGTGGTCGTGATCGTCCGCTTCCGGGCGCGGAGGCGTCGCTTGTAGGCGTCCTCAGACATGCGCTTCCTCCAACACGCCCAAGTCCGCGCCGCAAGCGTAGCAACTCACGCCGAACACCTGCGCCTGGCATCGTGGACAGCGCGTGGGATAGGTCGTGACGCGTGCCCGAATCGAAGCAGGCGGCATGTCCGGCGAGTATCCCACCCCGTCATCGATGCGCCGCTTGTAGCATTTCGGCCGCTCCGCGAACCCGTCCGGGAAAACCTTCCTGACCGACTCCCCGAGGACGTCGGCGATGGTGTTCGCTAATCCCTCGGACGGCTTTCTTTGCCCAAGTTCCAGGCGGCAGAGGTGGCTCTCCGCCATGTGGCATTTTATGGCGAAGGTTTCTTGCTTGACATAACCGTGGGCCAAGCGTAGAAGGCGGAGCGGGGTCATTTCCTGCCCCCGAACAGCCGCTTGACCCGCCCCCTCAGCGTCTTTGACTCCAGGAGTTTCAGCGTCTCCGATGCGACCTTCGCCTTCTTCGCGGCATCGTCCTCGGACCGTTTCTTCGCCTGCTCCGCGGCGGCCGCTTCCTCGTCGTCCTTCATCTTCTGCCAGGCCTCCTCCGTGAACTCCTCGACGTCGGCGAGGGCCGACTTGACGACGATGATCTTGCCGCCGTCAGGGATGCGCCTGAGAGTGACGCATCCCGGCACCTGGCCCCCGGCGTTATTGAGTTGCGACCAGGACTCGCCCTGGACGACCCGCTGTCTGCCGTTTAGGTAAAACAGGATTATGGGCATAGCGTCCTCAGTTCTGCGAGACGTCCGGCGCCTGCGTCTTGGGCCGCAAGTTCTCGGGCCAGTTCGCCTTGTCCGGCCCGTACGTGAGCATGAACTTCTCGGCCGCCTTCTCCAGGGCCGCGTCCTTGTCCTTCTCGGCCTGCGCCTGGGACTCGGCCTGCGCCTTCGCCTGTTCGTCCTGCGCGGCTTTCTGCGCGGCCATCTCCGCCTGGTACTCGGCCTCCGGCAGCGGGTCGATGAAAATCCTGTCCCGCCAACGGAACTCGACCAGGTGCCCGTTCATGGCGATCCCCACCGCCATCGGCCGCAGGAACCGCTTGATGATCGTCCCGGGGCCATCGCCCTTGAGCGTGAACTTGACTCCGCCCTTGAGAAAAATTGTCGTCGGCATTGTGTTACTCCTCCAAAAGTTTTGAGATTTCCGCCGGGGTCAATACCCTGGCATCGGTGACATATCCACCTTCGCGGATGGCCGCGATGATTCGCTTCGCGTCGGCCGCTGTCACGGCCCGACAAATGGTGTTGTTGGCGTTCGGGTTCCGTAGCGTAGAAAAGGTCACGCCGATTCCCCTGGCCTGCCGCCGTATCGTTTCAGGCCGGACGCGCAGGAGCGCGGCAAGGTCGCCGATGAAGATGTAAGAGCTGGCCGTTTCTTCTTTTGCGTCCATCACGTCACTCCACTTCACCGCTAGAGGGATTCTGGATTGACTTTGAGCTCGGCAAAGTCCGCGGCGATCGGCCACCATGTATAGTCCCCCTTGTCGTTGAAATCGAACACCACCATGCCGACATCGACCAACCCCTCGCACTCCCTGACGCCGAAGTGGGAGTTGTAAGTCAGCGCGGGCGTGCTCATGGCTATCCACCCGAAGCCGCCGCATTGGGCGAAATAATGAACGTGGGAGCGGATGAATATCTCGCCCTTCGGTTGCCGCCCCTCGCTCGCCCATTGCTTATTCCAGAGGACGGCCTTCGCCAGAGGCGTAAGTCGACCGTGAGGGATAGTGCTCCCGCCGACCTTGTGCTTCACGTCGATCTTGCGCCCGTTCACGTCAAAGAATCCGTGGCCCTGGATCTTCGCGTTCTTCGACTTGAGTTTGTCGATGATGCAGGACTCGAAGTCCTCTTCCTTGCCGACGTGGCGGCGCGTCCCGTACATGATGCGCACGGTGTCGGCCTCGGCGTAACGAATGGCCCCGGCCGCGATCTCCGCTTGGTCATGGCGATCCGTCGTGAGGAGTTCGACCCCGCCGGAGGACTCGCCCTTCCCCTCGATGCAATCGCCATTGACAAGGAGGATGTCAATGGGCTTGAGTTGGTCGAGGGCCTTGGCATAGAACTGCCACAGGGCGTCCTCGAACTCGCCCGTCTTGGATGACGCGGCGCGGCGATGGGAGCACGGGGGGCAGAGGCCAAATTCGTGGCCCGCGTGAAAGTCTGACACGACAACCATGCGTTTCATGCTTTCTCCTTGTCCTTTGGCGTTTCCTTCGCCGTGAAGCGTCCGCAATATGGCCCCCGATACGTCGGGCAGAACCTGGGCTGGTCGAGGTCAACGGAGTGGGCGCACGCCTTGAACAGGTCGCACTCCTCACGCCAGAGGCAGAACGCGGGGCGGGGGTCTTTGGGGGTCATGCGAATATCTCCACCCGCTTTTTATGATGGCGAGTATGTTCTCCCCTCGTTGAAAAAAGCATCAAGTTCTCAACACGATTGTCGTCCGTTTTCCCATTAATGTGGTGAACCACCTCAGAGGGCAGGAGAGTTCTCCCAAGGTGGGCCTCCATAACGAGGCGATGTTCAAATACATAGCCCATGTTGTTGGCGTAGGGATGATCTGGACAATGCTTGCGAACATATCCCCTTTCGCAAATTATCCTTCCGCCCTTCCAGTTGTGGCACCTTGTCCCTCGTTGCGCTGCGGCGATTTTTTCTCTGGTTTCGGGACTGACCTTTCGACCGCAATTTGCTGCCCCAATCTTCGCGTTCCACTCTGCTGTATGAGGACGGGGCTTCCCTTTCGTCTGCGCAGATATCCGAGCGCGATGTTCTGCGCTACAATGAGAACCTTTCGTCATGGGAATATCTCCACGAACTGTTTATGCCCTCTCACAAATAGCCGCTCGTAGAGAATGGCCCCCCGCTTCGGGCGCGAAACGATGACGGCCCATGCGTTGCGAGAGAATGCGGTCTCGAATAACTCTCGCCGTTCCGCCGGCGACGCCTTGCCGTTGATCTTGGCCTGGACGAACCAGATTGCCCCCTCGTCGGTCCATCGCGCCTTGAACGCCACGAGGTCCATGATGCCGTGCGACCCTGCGGCGCGAATGACAAGATAGCCCTTGCCCTCAAGGTCGCGCTTGACGTCGCGCTCGAAATTCGCGCCGCGTGCGTAGTTGGTCAAAGGATATCCTCGGGTTTGTCATAGACGGGAATTCCGATTTCCTTTGCCAATTTGATCTCGGCAAGCGCACCTGAACTTTTCTCCCATCCCGGAACTAGGCACACGGCATCGCAACGCTTGAGGATTTCTATATCTCCATCAAGCCAAACCGAGTCGGGCGCAATGCCTCCAAAATATGCCGTATTCTTATGCGGGCAGAACGCGACATGGCCCAACTGCCACACTCGAATAGCCACCCGCTCAGCGCGTTGGATGTTTTCGTGGACCCCAAATTCCGTATCCGAACGATACGGGCCAGAGATAAAAATGACCTTCATGGTTGTCCTCCAAAAATTACGATCATAGACGGGAACGGGGCGCGACCACCTTCGGAGAAACAAAGTCGCCCCTTGATGAATCGGATCTCGGGGTTGTTCGGCAAAACGATGTCATGGAACCAGCGCGTGTCCGTCCGGGCCGGGAGTAGGAAAACGACGACCTTGCCCCGCTTGGCCTCAAGGATGCCCTTTTCTATCCACTCGGCGATCGCGGGGCCGTAGGGCGGATTGCAGAACGTGGACGATCCCCATGCCCGATCTGTCCCGAACATTCCTCCTTCGGGGCAGGGGTCGTCGTTGAACGCGAACTCCGCATTGAGGTCGTCGTAGATGGCCTTCGGGGTATGCCAATTGCATCGCCGAGTCGTGAACTGCTTGAATTTCACTTTGCCCCCCTTGCTTGGGGGGCGTCCTTTGCCGGCCTTGTCCTTTGATTTTCGTACTCGTCTAAGATGTAACAAAGATCATAATATGATTCCATATCTAGGGGTCTTCCGTTCGGCCCCATAGGGGAATCAACTAACCTCCTAATTTCATCAATTCGCCTGGAATCAATCATCGTTTCAACCTCTCTCCTCCGACCTTGCGATAACGCCGCCCGCGATCCACCCGGGCAGAAAGACGCGGAGGATCTTCATGTGAACAGCCTCCCCTGCTCCCCGCTCGCCCCCGCGTCCCGTATCTCCCGCTCCCGAACGAGTTCGCTCATCGCATGGGAATGGAGTTGGCCTTGGGCGATCTTGCGGTCCTCGGCGGTCACGATCCAGAATATGCCCTTGCTACACGACCCCACCTTGCCCATGTTCTCGTAGGCCTTGCGCATCTTCCGGTCGTCTATCGCATGGCCCTGGAGGTGAAGGTGGTGAAGTAGGTGACGCCGGGGTGTCGCCCTGGCCGCGCCGTAAGCATGGTCGATGAGGAAAGACTGGATATCGGTGACGAGCAGAGATTCGCTCATGGCTCGACCTCGATGCCGAGTTCACGGAGTATGCCGACTATGGCGTCAATAACATAACTATCCAAGCCGTATCTGTGAGGGATGAACCTGTCCGATAGCCACTTCCGCCTCGCGACCTTGGGCTTTAGCGCGGCCCGGATAACGGCGAGGGCGGCTTTGTATTGCTCTTTGAATGGACATGGAAACAAGGCGTCGCCCTCGGCGGAAAGAACTCTCATCGCCTCCTCGACCTCGGGCAGGGGGGCGGGTAAGCGGGGACCCGGACTCGAACCGGGACCATCGGGCTTACGCTCGATTCCTACATTAGACGACCCCCGCAATTTGTCCTTCTCGCCCGAGGATTCGATAGGCTTCGTATTGACCTCGTATGCCCAAAGAGCGGCAAGCCAAGCGTTACGGGCCAGATACTTTGACCCCTTCATGCTGGCCCCCATTGTGACGGCCCACCACTCCTCAAATCTTTCCCGTTCGTCTTTCATTTCTTCCCCCTAAGTGCGAGGGCGGCGCGGAGGATGGCCTGGCCAGTTTCCATCCCACAGCGGAATATGCCATCTTCTTCGTAGATTGCCCCGTTCGCCGCCTCTACCAGCGGCCTCTGCTTTTCGAGTTCGGCCATCTGCTCGATGATGACCGCCCCGTTCTTAGCGTTGGTCATTTGGGCGGAGAGGAGTTCGGCTTTCAATCGCGTTGCCGCCGTAAACGGCCACTCGTCCCCACAACCCAACGCCGACTGGATGTCCTTGATGATTGCCTTTTTCATGTCGAGTTCGGCCTTGGCTTTCTCGGCCCTTGCGAGCCATCGGTCGGCTAAACTATGGTCAAGATTGTGCAGGTAAGTAAGCCGCTCGTTCTCCTCCCGCAGGGAGGAGTAGTCGTCGCACAAGTCCATAAAGTCGGGCGGCAGGTTTTGGTCAAGGGCATACTCCCGCAACTCCTCAACCCTCTCGGCTGATAGCGGGGCGGTCATGGCTTGGCCTCTATCAAATCTTTCAACGCCTTCATTTCCTTCCCAAGGGCATCGCTGTAATTGCTGGCATTACCTACCAGCCCCCACAGGATTCTGTATATCTGTGTGATTATTTTCTCCGTGCGTTCTTGTTCGGTCATCGTCCTTCTCCTTTCGTCGGCCATGTCAGCGTGGCGCGGACGACGCGGTAGGGCTTCCAACTATACGGGCCTTCATTTCTAAACGTCATTTCCATGCGTGCATCACCCTCCGTATTGAAAATTCCCCGATAATTACCACGGCACCCAAAGACCAGCCACACCTTCCGCGTCTGCGTCGAAACACCGGACTTGGGCTTCATGGCGTCACCTTTGCACGGCGGTTCCATGCGGCGATGGAATTGGCCTTTCTGCTTGGGCCATGCTTTCTTTCACCCCATCGCAATCCTCGCCGACATAATCGAGCTGAGCCAACGAAACACTTAAGGCGGTTAAGGCCGCCGCGAACGGATTTGATTCGCTCATTTAAACCTCACCTCCTGGACGAATGGCTTGACCGGATCGGACACGTTCTTTGAGCATCGCTCGTCGATGATGATGAAGACCAGCCCCGCGAGAATGGCAACGAGGACGATACCGGCGAGTAGATTGGCGAGGATGCGAGCATGGGAAATAAAGAACCTGGGGTTCATTTTTTCTCCTCAAGATAATCTGCCATAGCCCGCGCAATGCCAGGATTGTCTCTGATATAACCTAGGCCCGTGTTGCAAGAACTACATACAATGCCCCTGATTTTTCCCGTGGTGTGGTCATGGTCAACGTGAGGCCCCCTTCCGTTCCAGTCCATCCTTTTACAAATGGCGCATGCGCCGCCCTGGCTATCAAGGAGAGCGTTATACTGGAGTAGCGAAATCCCGTAGGCCTTGACCAACTTGCGCTCTCTTAGTTCTTCCCGATGGATAATGTTATATTTCCTGTGATAAACTATTCGTTCTTCCCTGTGGGCATCATTCCAGACCTTACACCTGGCCTGGTGTTCTTTCTTGTGTGACATATAGTAAGCATGGCACCGCGCCTGGGTCTCGTCCCGATGTGAGGCATAATACCTTGCGTGTTTTTCTTTCTCGTGCGCAATTCGCAAATCGGCGTCGATGGCTTTCATCTCCCCTCCCCCGTCCTCCCGCAGATAGTGCCGGCCCAGAGACCGAGAATAAGGGCCAGCCAGCACCAGCGAAGGCGAATCATGGGTTGACCTTCGTCGGCAGGGGACATCCTTTCGGGAACTCGCCTTTTTTCTGACAGGCCCGATAGTCTAGCTGCCGTTGCTTTCGGACGCAGAAATCCATTGTCCCGTCTTTTACCACCACGTCGGCAAACCGATATGGGCAAAGAGAACATCGGTCAACTTTAATAAACCTCATCCCCGCCTCCCCAGCTCGCACTCGTCCGGCTTCTCAAGCATCCATTTCCGATACGCCTCGCTGACGTAGAGCTTGTTCATCTGCGTCCGCTTGATCTGACGCAACGAGCGGCGGATGATGAGCGCGAGGGCAACGACGCCGAGGGCGATGTAGAAGATGGTCATGTTCACTCCTTCTCCGCGAGTTCAGGGAACCGCTGACGATTCCGCTCCGTAGCTCTTGCGACTTCCTCGGCCACGTTGCCGGAGGAGCCGACGGCCATCCTCCGAGTTTTTCGATTGTTCGGCTTTTTCTGGCCCCCTTTCTCAAAGGGGGTAAGGGGGTTTAATGCCGAAGTTGAAGATGAAGATGAAGATGAAGATGAAGAGCTATCAAAGGCTATTGGCAAAATGGTAGCCAGGCTATCAGCGGAAAATGCGTTAATCCAACTACTTGGGCGATAATCGATTGTTTCCTTACTCTTTGATGAGTTGCAATTTCTACAAACGGGTTGAATGTTGGAGATGGAATTATTGCCGCCCATGTGTCGCGGAATGATGTGGTCTCTGGTTAGCGATCCTCCGTGAAGTTCAATTTTTGCGACACCGCAACGGACGCATTTGTTTGCGCATGCCTCCACGAGTATCGGCCATTGCTCGTCTGCGTATGGGTCTAGGTGAATGTCTGATAGCCTGGCTATCTTTTGAGATAGCCTAGCTTTATTCCATCGTTTCTCTGCGCCATGCGAACCAGACTCCTTCATGAGCCTGGACCGGGCCGCCTGTGCTTGCCTTTCCTGTTCTAAACGACCATGTATGAGGGTTCCCCGCTTGCATCCTTTGCGGAACATGGACACGGCCTCATCAATGCCGGGGCCGTCATATCCTTTGCACAATCTTGAGAGTCGGCCTCGATCAGCGGGGATAAACCCTTCGCGCCAGCAGTAGCAGAGGAGCCGGAAATAGCAACCTTCGCCCTCGATGCTGAGGGCCTGGACCTTCGCGTCGGCGAGATAATCAGCGGGGTAGAATTGGAACGCGGGGGATTTCATGCCTTCCCCAAAAGATAGCCTCTAATTTGCTGATGCCATATCCTCGCCAGGGTCGTGGCGCAATCGATTGTCTCGGTGACGCACTTGCCGGAATCTTTGAAGACCTCGCTTCCCGTAAAACGGAGGATCTTCCAGCCGTTCGCCACAAGGAAACGTTCCCGCGACTTGTCACGCTGGGCCTGTTCTTTGTTTCGCTCATGCCATTCATGGCCGTCAATCTCGATGCCCAACAAGGGCGCCCGCACCTTCTCGAAGATTTCCAGTTCGCGATGGTTGTAAACCGAATCAGTTGGGCAGTTCACGACGCCCGTGAGGAACTCGACAGAAAAGTCTAGGCGATACTTTCCCGTTAGGTGTTCAAGTTGATACTGTGGCATGAGGTCAAAGCGATCCTCGACGTCAGCCGTGTCTCGACCATAGCGTCGCGCATACCATTCAATGAAAAACATCTGCTCAACAGGGCTGACCATTGGGGTTTCTTTTTCTTCGAGGATCTCAAGCTGTTCTTCTATCTCGCAAAGCAATGATGAATAATTGCCTATTGCCTGGGCATTGGCCCTTTCTTCCAAGAAAAGGCGCACGTTCTTCGGGATGTTCATGCTCTACCTTTCACAGAAAACGCCGGGGAGGGGGCGGTGGTCGGCCCCGCTCCTGTATAACTTGGACACCCCGGCATGATGATTCGTTGAAAAGAACGACGCCCCAGAGGGCAGGAGAGGAGGGGAACCTGCCGCCTTTTGGGGGCCTGTGCTCCGGAGCGTCGTGTGGATCATTGTCTTAGAACGGGATGTCCCCGTCCCCGTCGCCCGTCTTCGGGCAGAACTCCCCCGCCTTGATGATGTTCTTCAGCCGGGGCCAGGACTTCTCGGGGTCAGCCTTGTCTGCCTCGTATTCGATGTCGGCCTCGAACGCCGCCCCTTCCATCTGGATGTCCTTGCCGTGTTCGACGTTGAGCGCGGCGCACAGGGACTCATAGCGCGGATCCCAAGGAACGAATCCTTCCCGGTGCTTGTATTCACCGGGGGTCGAGGTGACGTAGAGGTCGAGGCGCCGGAACTCGCCCTTGGCGGTCTTGACGACCTTCAGGTCCGGCTCCTGATTGAGCGTGAAGGTGTAGTGACCTTCGGGAATGCCTTTCTTGGGCTCGGGCCATTTCATGCGACATCTCCATCGGGGACCGGGTTGGTGAAGGCGGCGATCTTGGCCTTAAGCGCCTTCACTTCATCCTCCGCCTTGTTGGCACGGGCGTATTCTTTGGACCACATGGAGTTCGTCCGCTTGACTTCCTCGGCCATGCTTTCCATGACGGGCGTAGCCGGAGCCAAATTGTCCTCGTTGACGATCAGCACCTCCACATCGTCAGAGGCGTCGCCGTCACCAACGAGTTCCCATTGCTTGGCCTTGCTATATGTCTTCCGATAGACGCTGGCCGTTCCAAGTGCCTCCAGGATGGCCCCGATGTTTCCGTTGGCATCGAGGCACAGGTGGTGTCCACCGATTCCGATCATGATCTTTTTCATACTCTTGCTCCTTTCGTCTTGGGTTTGCCGTTCGTGGGAACGGGCGCGGCGGGAGGCTCGGCCTTGACCGCCTCGGCCTTCGCCATGTCGTCCTCCGCCCGGAGTGCCTTGAGCTGGAGGTTGTTCAATCCCTCCGCGAGCTTCTCGTTCGAGAAGAATGTGGAGATTTCCGTCCAGGAGTTCGTCTCGAACAGTTCCTGGAGGAGGTCAATCTTGGCCCGCGTGTCTTCCTTCGTCTGGCCGGGGTGGAGTTTCTTGATCTCGTTCTGGATCTTTTCGAGGAGGATCTCTTTCTGGATGGACTTCCGCTCCCCGATGTCGTTCCGGGTGAACATGGCCGTGGAGTCCCGGCCCTCCTCGAACGCCTTGTGTTCGCCGCCGAGGTTGAGCTTGGCGATGTGCGGCATGAAGGTGTCGAAGGTGGGGTTGTCGAAGGACGCGCCGTCCATGATGTCGAAGCGGTCCTTCTTGACGAAGGCGCGGCGGATGACCTTGCCCCCGGCGCGGGCCGTGAGCTGGACGGCTTCCATCTCGACGAGGAGACTCGGTTCGTACGCGAACTGGCCCTCTACTCGCATCTTGGTCCCGACCTTCTTGAGTTCCTTCGCGCCGTCGTTCGGGTCCTCGACCTCGTCCCACTTGTCGGCGGACCGTCCGGCGACGATGATGTGGAGGCGGGAATTCACGAAGCGGTCCGTGTATTCCTTCCAGGTCTGCTTGAGCGGGTCCCAATGCTTCAGGGTCATGAACGAGAGCTTGTTCGTCTTCTTGTAGGACGAGACGAGTTCGTTCCAAAAGTGTGTGACACTATCAATTACAAGTACGTCACACGCTTCCTGCGCTTCGTCGATGACCGTGAGGAGATCGGCGAAGGCCCTGGTCTTGGTCCGAATCAAGCTCACCCCTTCCCGCTCGAACATCGGGATGAGATAATCCGAACCCGTTTCCGTGTCCACGAAACCGACGGGCTTCGCAGACTTGAGGAGTTTGGAGAGGCCGATGGCGACGAGCGACGACGTGTAGCTCTTGCCGCTTCCGGCGTCTCCATAGATGCCCAGTTTCAGGAACGCGGACTCTGGGCGGGCCGCTTGTAGCAACATAGAAACCTCTTTACAGCCGGACTTAACTGCCTCGCCCGATTTGTTGGGCTGAGGATCAGAGTCTCGACCGTTAATCGGCATTAAAAAATATCCCTAGGTTTTCCGTAGGTCTGTCTGAAATCGATGTAGAGCGCGACGGCGAGCGCGAGGACGGGGAGCCACATGTCAGGCCGCCTTCCGTTCTTCTTGCTTGTCCTCGGCGACGGCCTTCTTGATGTGGTCGAGCTCGGCCAGGATCATCGATGACCGCGCTTCAATGACTTTAATAAAAGCGATGCACTCGTCGAGAAAGACGAGCTCCGGGGCGCGCGTTGTCGTGGTGTACGATGGCCGGATTGTTTGAACTTTGGGGTCCATGTCAAATCTCCTCTTTTGCTGAAATATCGCGATTGGTACGTCTTTTGGAGGCAATCCCCTTTAAGGCCATACCACGGGCCGCATCCGCAGACTTTTGCGCCACGGAGCGCGTTTTACTGCTTGAGAATTGGAAGAACCGGGCGGTTTCGATGCCATTGGCAAGCATTTCGGAGAAATCTGCGGAATAGTTGGCTTTTGCCGTCATCATCCGCGACTTGTAGCCAGCCGCCGCCGGGGTGTTCCCGAACCGGAATGGCCAGAGTTGGCAGTCGAGGCACGGGCAGAGCGTCACTTCTTTGGTGGACTCGCCCGCACAGTCGAAACAGAAAAGTTTGATGGCCTTGGATTTTGTCATTGGCATATCGCTTCCAGTTCCTTGACGGCTTCATCGCAGTCGCGGCAGAGCAGGTCGTCCGTGAGGTGGGCCAACTCGAGGCGTTTCCCGCAGGCGCGGCATTTCGCTGTTTCCGGCTCGGGCCAGTTGCGCCTCCGCAGGGCCGGGTGAACGTCTTCCCGGCACGACTCGCGGAAGTCCTCGTCCATCGTCAATCGCGGGTTGCTCATGGTCACTCCTCCTTCTTCGTCAGTTCGGCGATATCGCAGAGGATCGCCTGGATCTTCTTCCCGTTCTTGCCGTCGACTCGCGGCAGGGCCATGAGTCCAGCGGCGTTGATGAAGTAATCGACGAGGCGCGTTTCCTTCGGGTCTTTCGAGGCGATGAACCGGACGATCCGGCGGGCGTCGTCAACGTGGAGCCGAAGTTCGCCCTCGCAATAGGCGTAGCAGGTATCGGGTTTTCTGTTCAGGAACTCGGCGAGTTCGACGATGTTGAACTTCTTCTCATAGATGAACAGGGTATAGAGGAGCCGTTGAAACTCGCTCTGCCGATAATCCAAGGAATCGTGTTCGTGTGGATTGACTCGGCGGTAGTTTGAATCCATATTATCCACGCGGGGCTTGATCGGATTGAAGATGACCGAAGGAACGGGCAGCCTTAAAAGCATCGAGGTCAACGCGGCGGATTCGCGGGCCTGCCGGAATCCGATAATGCGGGAGGAGCCGCTTCGCCAAGTAGTTCGCTACTGTCCGGGGCGAGATGTTCAACTCGGCCGCGACTTCTTTTTTCGTGAGGTCGGGGGTCATATCTCACCGAGGAAGCGGCGCATTTCGTTCTGCGTTCTCCAGCCGGGCCGCTTCGTTTTTCCGTTGACGAGTTGCGAAGCCCATCCCTTCGTGCGCCCGATCGCCGCGCCCATTTCTTCGAGCGTAAAGCCGCGACGCGCACACTCGGAGGTGAATCGCTCAATAAGTTGCTTGTCCTGAATCTTGCTCATGCTGTATATAAAGTAAGTCTTAATGTATAAAAAGTCAAGCAAAATGTATAAGATGCTGATATGGCGATTGGTTACGGTTGCGTTTTTGCCCGGTTTGTCATAGAATTCGGGCAAAAAGGAGGCGAACATGACCGGCCAGGCCGTGAGTATTGAGGCGGGAAAACTAAAAGAATTCTACGGCGTCATCGCCGATAACATCGTTCGGTTGCGGGGTAAAATGAGCCAGGAGGAACTTGCCAAAAAAGCCAAGGTAGCGCGAGGCACGGTTGGCAACGCCGAAAAAGGGAAGGGCTGTAGCTTGCCGGCATTATTTAAGATCGCCGAAGCCCTCGACGCGAAGCCGGGCGACCTGTGCCTGCCCAAAGAAAAGAGGGACGAGCTTTCCATGATGGCCGCGCTTTTCGTAGAGCGAATCATGGAGTATCTGCCGCAACGGCTGAAGGATGAAATCAAGAAATAATCTCAAGGGGGTGCGCATGTTCGTCTATTTAAGCATCATGGTAGGTGCGTACATTTTTACGAGGATGTTCGCGGCGGGGATCAGGAACTATCCTAACGACGACAAGTTCACGAGCAACGTCATTAAGATCCTGTCGCTCATCACGGCCCTTGTCGCCGCCGCATGTGTCGTCCTGATCTTCTATCAAAGCGCGACGACGACCCTGCCCGACTTCTTTAAACAATAATGGGCCTCAAAGCAATCATCAAGATCGACGGGTCGAAGCTCGACCAGGACGGCAACCCCGAAATCGACTGGTATATGTGGACCGAGAACCACGACCCTCCGCCGACGATCGCGCCGCCCGAGCCGGACGAGCCGAAGGACACGGAGCCGCCGAAGCCTGGGCCGAAGCCGTCGTGATGGGCGCGTATTTGCGCGGCCCCTGGTGGTGGTACAAGCGCATGTTGGGGGGCCGCGTCTATTACCGCGCCCTCAAGGTCCGCAAGGGCCAGGAATCGCTTCTCTCGGCGCGCATGGCCCAGGAAGACGCCGCCATTCTCGCCGCCCACTACGGCCTTCCCTGCCCGGACACGTGCCGCAACGTCACCCTCTCCGAGTTCATCCCCGTCTATCGGAAGCGGAAGGCGGGGAAGGCGAGCCTTGACCGGGACATTCAGCGGTACAATCTGGCCCTCCCCATTATCGGCGACAAGCGGCTCGCGGACTTTACGATGGACGACTTTCAGGGGCTTGAAAAAAAACTCCTCGAAGATCACGAATCGGCCACGGTCAACCGCTACATCCAGGCGTTTCATCACCTGTTCGAAATCGCCATCCGCGAGAAAGTCCTGACCACGAATCCGCTCGACAACTACGAGTATTTCGTCTAGGACCGGTCCGGGC
>Ga0315276_10000306_pt1 | contig 41267 bp, 35 predicted proteins | sample YL17G05_0_MG_FD_204542 | JGI IMG/M metagenome (GOLD analysis project Ga0315276, IMG submission 204542) | Sediment microbial communities from Yellowstone Lake, YNP, Wyoming, USA - YL17G05_0 | ecosystem: Environmental > Aquatic > Freshwater > Lake > Sediment | place: USA: Wyoming | collected...
GGAGAGGGTGGGTGTCGATGAGCAACAAGTTCACTATTCTGTTTGTTTGTACCGGCAATACGTGCCGGTCGCCGATGGCTGAAGGCGCATTGCGGGTATTGCTGGAAAGAGAGCGGCCGGGGAAATCGCTCGTTATGTCGGCCGGGATTGCCGCCGCAACCGGTTTTCCGGCGACCTTGTTTGCGATTGAAGCTGCGAGAATCTGGGACTGCGATCTGTCTCACCATAAATCTCAGCCGCTGGAACCACTGCTTGTGGAGCAGGCCGATCTGATTCTCTGCATGGGGCCGGAGCATCTGACCGAGGTCCTGCGGCAGGTGCCGTCGGCGCGCAGTAAGGCATTCCTGTTCAAGAACTTCCCGGACGGCCGGAAATACGGCGAGACAGTGGAAGACCCGATTGGTCAGGCGCTGGAGCGATACAATCAAACATTTATTGAAATCGGCGAGTATCTGGGTAAATTCCTGCCGGAAATTGTCAGAAGGATCGATGAAAAAGTTCGCGCGTAAGCATCCGGTTTGGTTCCGTTCGATTCTGGCGCTGGCCGTGTTGGTCGGAGCGATGCCGGTCGTCTACTTTGCTACGGCCGCATCGGGGGAAGCTGATACCGGTAATGTCGTACCGGACAGTCTGACCGATCCGAAGAAAGCGCAGCGGACAATCGACAATGCCGCTTTCGGCGTAGGCGAGAAGCTTACGTTCGACGTCAATTACGGTTTCATCAACGCCGGATCAGCGACGATGGAAGTTATGCGATTGATTGAGTATCAGTCGCGGCCGTGTTATCAGATACAGTCGCGCGCCCAGTCCAACAACTTCTTTTCGAGTTTCTACCGCGTGGAGGATCGCGTCGAATCGATCATCGATGCGGTCGGTATCTTCAGTTGGCGATTTGAGAAGGACCTGAACGAGGGGAGCTATAAGGCTAAACGGCAATGCAGTTTTGATCAGGAGAAGCAGCGCGTTTATGAGGGAAGAGACACGATTGCGGTAGCGCCATTCGTTCAAGATGCTCTCTCCACACTCTACTATGTGCGCACACAGAAACTCGAGATCGGTAAGTCTCTCTATCTTGATAACTTTGTAGACGGCAAGGCTTATAAGCTTGAAGTAAAAGTTTTGCGGGAAGAGACGATCAAGGTTGACGCCGGGAGTTTTGACTGTATCGTCGTCGAGCCGCTCACTTCTTCGGTCGGCGTCTTCAAGCACGAGGGTCGGTTAACGGTGTGGTTGACCAATGATCGTCTGAAAATGCCGGTACTGATGAAATCGAAAGTGCTGGTAGGATCAATCTCAGCGGAGTTGACCGATTTCACGCTCGGCGAAATCGAGGACCTGTGAAGATATGAAGAGACAGTTACAGTTCCCGCCGGTCGACGTGGGCAAGGTCACCCGCTATTCGATTCGCGAGCGCACGAACAAGACCTCGATTGGGGCGTTCGGGCATGCCATTACGCCGGGCGCGGGCGCGACGCTGTTCCTCAAGTCTCTGCCCAAGTTCTTGAAAGCGTCTGATCTGAATGATTTTATCGTGCTGGCGGTGCAGGCGCGAAAGAGAAACAAGCCGTTTCATCTTCTGCTTGGCGCACACACGATCAAAGTCGGATTGTCCCCAGTCATTATCGATTTGCTGCAGCGCCGGATAATCACCGGTCTCTCATTCAACGGCGCGGGGCTCATTCATGATCTGGAACTCGCGTTTTTTGGCGGGACCTCGGAGGATGTTCAGGCCGGATTGACCGACGGCTCTTTCGGCATGGTGCGGGAAACCGGCGAGCTGTGCGCGGAAGTCGTGCATCTGGCAACAAAGGAAGAAATCGGTCTGGGGGCTGCCTGCGGTTTGTTCATAAATCGTCGCCAGGCGAAGTACCGGAAACTGTCGGTGTTCGCGGTGGCACATAAACTTAGTCTGCCGGTAACTGTGCACGTTGGCATCGGCACCGACATAATCAACCAACATCCCAATTATGATCCGGAGAAAACGGCATCGGCTTCGTACCGGGATTTCCGCATTCTTTGTTCCGTCTGCGAGCAGGTTGATCGTGGCGGTGTTGTGGCGAATGTCGGTTCGGCCGTAATTCTGCCGGAGGTGTTTCTTAAGGCGCTCACCGTAGCGCGGAATCTCAAACGCGGAGCCAGCCGACTCACCACAGCTAATTTCGATATGATTGAACACTATCGGCCGAGTGTGAACGTGGTTACGCGCCCAACCTTTCGAGCCGGGCGAGGCTTCAATTTCGTCGGCCATCATGAGATAATGATACCCCTGCTGGCCTGGGGATTGAAAGCCGGTCTGTCGCGAAGATCGGACCGATGACCTCGGCCGTATTCAACTGGAGTTGTTTCGATGCCCAAATTGATTGAATGTGTTCCGAATTTTTCTGAAGGACGGCGACGTGAAGTGATTGATGCAATCTGCGCAGCGATTACGTCGGTCGAGGGAGTCACGTTGCTGGATCACGAAATGGACGGCGACCATAATCGCGCAGTCGTTACGTTTGTCTGCCATCCGCAGTTGGCGGTCGAGGCCGCGTTTCGCGGATATCAGAAAGCAGCTGAGCTGATTGACATGCGCACGCACAAGGGGGAACACCCGCGCATGGGGGCCTGCGATGTCTGTCCGTTCATTCCGCTCTCCGAGGTGAGCATCGAAGACGCGATCGAACTGGCCAACAAGCTCGGTAGACGGGTAGGCGAGGAACTTCAGATTCCGGTTTACCTGTATGAAGATGCGGCCTCAAGCACCAAGCGCAAGAATCTGGCTAACGTCCGAACCGGCGAGTATGAAGGGATCAGGGACAATATCGAAACCGATCCGGATCGGAAACCGGATTACGGTCCGTCGAAAATGAATCTCAAATCCGGCTCGACGGCTATCGGAGTCCGTTTTCCCTTGATCGCTTTCAACGTCTACCTTGACACCAACAAGAAATGGATTGCCGACAAGATCGCCGATGCCGTTCGCGCTCTTAAGGGAGGTTATAAGTTCGTTAAAGCGCTTGGATTTGAGATCAAGGAACGGGACCAGGTCCAGATATCAATGAATCTGGTCAACTACACCAAGACGCCAATATTCAGAGTGTTCGAGACAATCAAGAGTGAGGCGGCTCGGTACGGTGTCAACGTTACTTCCTCAGAGGTAATTGGACTACTGCCTAACGACGCCATAGTCGATGTCGCCGATTTCTATCTGCGATTGGAGAATTTCTCCAGGAATCAGATTCTCGAGGAGAAACTCCGCTCAGCCGGTGTCGGCGGTGGATCGGCGACGGTCAAAGAATCGTTCTATGATGAAGTAGCATCATCTTCCCCCGCGCCGGGCGGCGGATCAGTCTCCGCCTCAGTCGGGGCATTGGCGGCGGCGCTGACGGCGATGGTCTGTCGACTCACAGTCGGAAAGAAGAAATACGAGGCGGTTAAGGATGAACTGTCGGCTGTCCGTGACAAAGCGGACAACCTGCGGCAGGAACTGATTAAGCTTATCGACGATGATAAGGATGCGTTCAACGCCGTGATGGATGCCTTCAAACTGCCCAAGTCTACCGAAGAGGACGCCGCTCGTCGCGATGCTGCTATTCAGAAAGCTACTAAGGGGGCGACGCTGACGCCGCTGACAGTGATGAAGAAGGCAATTGAAACGCTGGGCCTGGCGCTCGTGGTGGCTCAGAAAGGGAATGAAAACTCAATCAGTGATGCCGGCGTGGCGGGCTTGGCTGGATTGGCCGCTGTCGAAGGGGCATCGTATAACGTGCGAATCAATCTGAAGTCACTTGCCGACAAGGCGTTCGTTGAGGCGACTCAGAAGGAAATGCAGGCCTTGCGCAACTTGGGACAGGAGCTCGCGGCTCAAGTCAAGAAGGAAGTCGAAAGCAAACTCTGATTCATGGCGTATATTGATCTTCACATGCATACCAATTACTCCGATGGTGCTTGCACCACCGATGAGGTCTTGGAAATGGTACGCGCTTCCGGAGTCTCGGCGTTTTCCATAACTGACCACGATACGCTCGATGGATATCGAAATGCGAGGTCCGCGATGAAACCGGGGGATCCTGAACTGGTGACCGGAGTTGAGCTTTCCGTGCTGATCGGTGAAGATGATGTGCACATGCTCGCCTATCTCTTTAACCCTGACGACAACGCGCTAAACGAGGCTCTGCTGGCTTTCCAGCGGAAGCGACATGTTCGTGGACAGCAGATTGTAGAGAAACTGCGGGGTTTGGGAGTTGATGTTGCTTTCGATGCCATTACCGAAACAGCCGATGGATCAGTGATGGGTCGGCCGCACGTTGCCGAGACGCTCCACCGACTGAACAAAGTCGGCAGCTATCAGGAGGCATTCGACAAGTATATCGGTCGGAAAGGGCCTGCCTATGTTCCGAAAGTACTGCTCGAGCCTCAGACCGCAATCGAAATGGTACACGCTGCCGGAGGGGTCGCCGTGCTGGCGCATCCGTTTGTCGATGATATGGCTAAACATATTCCGACGTTGACTGAAATCGGGTTGGACGGTATTGAAGTGAAGCACTCCAATCACACCGCGGAGCAGGCTGCTCGGCTGGAGCGGCTGGCCGCGAAGCATCGACTGGTGGTGTCCGGAGGATCGGATTTTCACGGTAGAGAAGGGAGGCATGGCGCGATCGGCTCTCAGCGCGTACCCGCTCTCTACTTGCAGGAATTGAAACAGAGGGCCGCGCAATACCGAGGTCGCCCGTGAGATTTGTCGTTTTCATCCTGACTTTGCTTCTTGTCGCAACGGCGGTCTCGGCCGCCTCACAAGGGGCACTCTCTCCGGAGGAGCAACTGAGCATCGTACAAGACTACTTGTATGTCATGGGGCACCGCGCCACTCCTTCGGCGGCGGCAGCCGCAGAGATAAACCAGCCCGGCCAACCCCCGCTCAAGTGCGGCATGGCGGCAGTCGCCGAGTTTGTAATGAATCGCGGGCGTATTGACAGGAATGTGCTGACATCGCTCGGTGCGGCCGATTTGCAGCCGCGTCCGACCGGACTAAACGATACGTTTGGAACAGTCTCAGGTCATTTTCTCATTCACTACACGAAGACAGGTGAGGATGCCGTCTTAAGGGCGACCCAGGATTCCGACGGTGACGGCACACCGAATTACGTCGAAATCCTCGGGCAGATCGCCGATTCGGTGTACGATCGCATCGTAGTGGATATGGGCTACCCGGCGCCCCCGTCGGACGGTTTCTACCCACAGGGAGGAGACAGCAGATTCGACATCTTCATAGAGAATCTTGCATCATCCTTCTTCGGCCTAAGCTATCTGGACTCGGTTAATCTGGGAGGAGCCGACTCACTCAAGGCAACCGCTTTCATGGTTCTCGATAACGATTATAGCAGCCTACCGGGGTACGAAGATCGGCCGTACGAAGCCCTGCGCGTCACCATCGCTCATGAGTTCTTCCATGCCGTGCAGTTCGGCATCGATGTCACCGAGCAGGAATTCGTCGCATCACCTGCGGTCGGGAGGTATTGGATGGAGATGTCGGCCGTCTGGATGGAAGAGCAGTTGTACGACAACATCAACGACTACTACAACTACCTGCCGTACTTCTTCCAGGCGCCGGGCAGATCAATTCAGCAGTTTGCCAATATCTACGACAATCATCCCTATGGTTCAGTTGTGCTGCCGATCTTTCTGTCCGAGAAATTCGGACCCGAGATCATTCGGGATATCTGGTTGCGGTGCGCTGATTTCGGGTCTGGGCCGAGTTTCCTGCAGGCGGCACAGGCCGCCATTGATTCCATATCGAACCACGGACAGAACTGGTTCTCGGTATTCCGCGAGTTCGCTCTGTGGAACTATTTCACCGGCTCCCGAGCTTCCGCGGCACCTAATGATCTGGGGTATACCGAGAAAGCGAATTACCCCATAATCCCCGATTCAACCCTGGTCATAGGCGGCGCGTGGCGACCGACCATCGCTATCCATCGCAGCTATCCGTTTACGGTTCTGGTCAACGACAACCCGGTGAACCTTCGCCCGGATCACAACGCCGCCGCACTTATTCGTATGGAACGGGTTGGGCTTACGCGCCGGAAATACATGGCCTGCGGCAGTAACCTTGATGTCGACACCCTGTGTGTGTTGAAATACACGGACTCGCTCTGCTATCCGGTGACAGAAATTCCCTTGCCCATGATTGAACAGCACTGCGATGCGGGAGCGCCCACTTGTCGGCTCCGCGACGGTTGCGATGATACGGTTCTCGTTAGAATCGATTCAACGTTTGATTTCTATGGCGGACTCGACACCCTTGCACCGGTATGGGGATTAAGCGCGATTATGCACTATTGGCCGAATGCTGATTCCGGTATTGCCGCCGACTCAATCATCATTGACTCCGCTCTTCTCGTGCGGCCGTTTCCAAATCCTTCCATTCTCTTCGCAATCGGCACCTCGACTCTGAGACCTGACCGGTTTAAGTCGATCACGCTGATTCTCACTCCGGCTACCAACGATTACACTCGCTATCATCCCGGGCAGCCGATGCAACTCGGCTACAACTGCGCCACGGATGCGATGGTGTACGATTCTCAGTTGGCAAGCAAACCGCCCGCTATTCTCACCCCGTATCCCAATCCGGCGGTGGTTCCGGAAATGCATGGTAAGAATCTTCGGTTTCGCTTACAGGTGCCGCTTGACAGCCTTAGCCTTCCGCCTCTAGCCAATCCAAGAGTTGTTATCGACATGTTTGATGTGGCCGGTCAGCACCTGAAAACCGTTGAGATGATCAGCACGGTACACGAACGCGTCGGGGTCTGGGAATCTGAATGGGATATGACAAACGCCGCCGGCGTTCAAGTCGCATCCGGGGTTTACCTGTGTGTGGCCAGGCTGTATTCGGACAAGGCGGCCCCTGCGCCTCTGGTTGAAAGCACGGTGAAGGTGCTGATTGTCCGATGACGCACACGCCTCGGCTACTCACCCGCGTGGCGCTCTTCTCAGCCTTGATCTATGTACTGTCGTGGGCAACAGTTTATTTGCCCAATATGAAAGTGATCTTCTTCATCGTATTCTCAGCCGGATTTCTCTGGGGCGCAACGGCGGGTTGGTTGGTCGGTACAATCGGTATGGGACTCTGGACGTTCTTCAATCCCTTCGGACCGGCCGGATTGCCGGTGGCCGTCGCACAAGTGTTCGGCGCCGGGTTGTGTGGTCCGGTCGGAGCGATGCTGCGAGCTTTCCGATGGTCTCGATTGAATCGCCTTAGCTTGAATGCCTTACTTACTGCGATCGGAGCTGTCTGCACCCTGCTCTATTTCGTGCCGGTGAACGCGATGGATGCCTGGGTCTATCAACCGTTTTGGCCCCGTTTTCTCAGCGCTATACCGTGGACGGCGATTTCACTCGTGTCAAACATGGTCGTTTTCCCTTTACTTTTCCCGGTTACCCGGTATCTATACAAGCGAGAGAGCAAGCTCCAATGACTACGCGAATCTCCATGGCCGCCGTGATTCTGACCCTCTTGCTGTCTTTGCCTACCCTTTCTCTTGCCATGAGCTTTCAGTCACCGGAAGGGGACTCGGTTCGAGTCGCTGACTCAATTACACCAGTCGAGAGTCAGCGACCTCCTGATAGTTCACTCGAAGTTTCGCAGGATTCAATCAGGCCTCAGACGAGACCGCTGCCTCGTCCACTCGGCGTAGCGCGACTGCCGCGTTTCTCCGGCTTTGATACGTTGGTGGCATACTTTACATCCCCCCGCCTCGATCAACGGGATTTCGTGGCGCGCTCGTATCATCACGATGCCGGCGGCTATTTCCGTTTTGACCCGAGTTTTGTGGCGCTTGATTATATCATCACGCCGATGCGCAAAACGGTGAAACCATACGGCCTGACCGGCAATCATCTTGGCGTGTTGGCCAATGACATGCCGTTGCAGCCGTTTGACCATCCTGTGGAGCCGGATGGCCTGCTTGATATGGACGACATTCCCACGGCGCTCGATAACGGCATCTTTCTCTTACCCGGCGCTCTCGGCACGGTCTTCGGTTCTCGGCACAATGCAGCCACTCTGTTGACGCGGCCGATACGCCCGATTCCACGCGAGGCTCACAGCGCCTTGCTCGTTGACAAAGGGGGGTATGGCCTATCATATGCCCGAAGTCGATACTCGCGTGGATTCACCGACGGTCGGGCAATTGATTTGGGCATCGCTTATCGCTTGGGCGATGGTTACGGCTTTGGATACGGCGACAACTCCTATGCCTACGACGCCGATTTCCTGCTGCCGTTGGGAGATAGGCTCGGCGTGAGAGCAACCGGGCATCTGTATGAGAGAGAGGGTTATCTGGCGGTAGTGAATCGAGACGCGTCGGTAGTTACGTTCACCAAGCGCGATCGCTTTGACCGCACGGCCCGCGTGCTTGTCGAGTCGTTCGGCTCCGATGGCAAGTCTCGCACTTCGTTTGGCTATACGCACCTTCGACAAGGTTCGTACCTCGGCCCGGACCGAGCCGGCGCAACCTACAAAGGCCGTTTCAATGTCACGGGTCACGGCATAGTCGGGTCTCGGCAATGGCTTAGTGGGAAGTCCGTCGTCGCCATATCTGCGAACGCAAACCGGGAAGAATACGATAATGGCCCGGGAAACTACGTGCGCTATTTGGCGAATGCCTCGGTTGTGTGGGCATTGCCGTTTGACACCAACCAATTCACCGTGACCGCGGGAGCGCGTTCTGTAGAGCGCTTTGGATTTATGCCAAGTGTTGCCTTTATCTGGAAACGGGAATCTAAGCGCCGCCTCTGGCTGGGAACAATCGGCTACAGCGAACGAGAACCATCCCTCCACGAATTGCACCTTCCAATGGAGCGAGCCCCGGTTTATGGCGAGTCCGACTTCGGATATGCAGAGCAAGGGAATATCTCACTTGGCCGTGAGCGACAGATCGTGGCATCGCTCCGGGCTGAAACCGGTACCACGGGCAACAGCATTGCCGCATCAGTAGTCGGCGGACGAATTTGGAATGCTATCGACTGGCGACCCACCCTTGACCCGCAATTCAGCACGCTTGTTTTCTCGCCGCTCAATGACGACATGACCTTCGTCACCGGTACGCTCACCAAGGACATTCAGTTGGGGCGGTTACTCAATTTCCATGGCGGCGCCAGCTATCATTATCTCGATTACGCCTCGAACCGCGCTAAAGCGTATCAGCCGGATTATCAGGCTTTCGGCGGCGCAGAGTTGCATATCTTCTGGAAACAGAAGCTGATCCACCTGTTTGCATATGGTGAGGCGGTCTACTTGGGACCGTTTGACGGTTACCGGCAGACGGGGCTGGGGCAGACAGTTGTCTTCAACACCAAATTGTCGTTTTCAATGGGGAGTTTCCGTTTCCACCTGGTGCACGAGAACGTTCTTAACACCGTCTACGAGAATCGCGAATACGGCATCATGCCCGGCCGAACCCTGTTCTGGGGCTTTGTCTGGAATTTCCTGGACTAGACTCACACCGCAGCGAGGGAGTGGCCTGGCTCCGTCATCCTTGACACCTCGGACACTGACCGCTTAATTGACCGCAGTATGCAGACTAGTCTTTCAAGAGATGCCGCCTATTCTCTAGTGGCGGAGAAAATCGGCGTGAACAATCTGCTGAAACACATCTTGGCGGTTGAAGCCGGAATGCGCAGACTGGCACGTCATTTCGGTGAAGATGTCGAGTTCTGGGGACTCACGGGTCTCGTGCACGATCTTGACTACAACGAGACCAAGAACGACGAAAAGCGACACACTTACCTGACCGCGGAGTGGCTGGCGCCGTATCAGCTTCCTGAGGAAATGCTGTACGCCATCCATGCGCATCCGGGGCATGTACCGTGTCAGTCTCGTCTCGATTGGGCATTGTATTCGGTTGATCCGACCACCGGCTTTATCGTCGCGTGCGCCTTGATGCACCCGGAGAAGAAGCTCTCGGTACTGGACGGCGAATTCATGCTGCGCCGCTTCAGGGAAAAACGCTTTGCAGCCGGGGCAACAAGGGAGAACATGGCGGCCTGCACCAATCTGGGGCTGGAGCTTGAGCAGTTCCTGCTTTTAGTACACGACGGAATGCTTCAGATTGCGGGTGAACTCGGCCTGTGACGACAGCACCATCGGTATGGCGTAAAGACGTCCTGGCGTGGTCGTTATATGACCTGGCCAATACGATCTATTCTATGAATATCGTATCACTATATCTTAAGCGATATATCGTCCAGGACCTCGGTCAACCGGATCATTATTTCGATATCGCCTTCTCGCTCTCCATGGCACTGACTGCGCTGGTGCTTCCGGCACTCGGCGCGATGTCTGACCATACCACCAAGAAGAAGTTGTTTCTGCTGTTATTCACCCTGACGTGCTGTATTTCGGTGGGGCTGTTGGCGGCCGTCCCGTCGTCGATGGTCTTTCTCCTTCTGATTTTGTTCGTCATTGCCAATTTCTCCTACGAAGCGGGAATGCCATTTTACAATGCGCTGCTCTACTCGGTTGCCGACGGCACTCAGGCCCGTTTCGTATCCGGTATCGGCGTAGCGATTGGGTACATCGGCTCAATCGTGGGAATGCTGCTGGTCCTGCCCTTCGTGTCCGGCTCGATAATGAATCTGAGTGTCCCGTTCATTGACGGCAGCGGCAAGTCAGGCGCTTTCCTGCCGACTGCCGTTCTGTTTCTAATCTTTGCGATTCCGACCTTCATTTGGGTCAGGGAAAAGCGAACCCATGTGCCGGAGCGAACGTCAATCCGGCAAGCGTATCGCGAGGTTTGGGAGGGAATTCGGAACACCCGCCGGTTTCCCGGTGTTCTACGATATCTGATAGCCGACTATTTCTTTGAGGATGCCGTAGCCACCGTGATCTTGAATATTGGTCTGTATTGTTCAGTTGTCCTGCAATTGCCGGAGAATCAGATATCGATGTTTCTGATTCTGTCGACGATTTCGGCGGTAATTGGCTCATTTATCGTCGGTAAGATCGCCCAGCACTGGTCGCTGAAACATCTGCTGTCGATCATAATGTGGGGCTGGGTGGTGTCGCTGGTCATGTTCGCGCTCACCGATAACACAACTGTTACCTGGATTCTTGGGTCCGTTGTCGGAATTCTCCTGGGTGGCCTGTGGACTACGTCGCGTCCACTGCTTGCGGAACTTGTGCCGCGCGAGGATCTGGGACGCTTCTTTGGGCTGTTTGCCCTTTCGGGTCGAGCGGCGGCTATCTTTGGACCGTTAGTCTGGGCGGCGGTGGTATTCTTTGCTCAGCCTGGAACTCCGGTCGGCCGGTGGTTCGGAAAGCACTTGGCCCTTGATTCCGTAACGGCAACCCAGCTTCCATATAAACTGGCGGTACTCTCGCTGGCCGGCATGATCGCTATCGGACTGCTGATCTTTCGCAAAGTGCCTCACACGCGGAGTGTACCGAATGAGTGAAGGGGTCGGCAATTACTATCAATACTCAGGCGTGATCCATGTGCACACGACGGAGTCAGATGGCACAAAAACGCTCGAAGAGGTTGCGGCAATCGGTCGGCAGGTTGGGCTCGATTTTATCATGTTTACTGATCACATGAATCTGAACAACCGCAACCGAGGGAAAGAGGGTTTCTACGGCAGGACGCTTGCGGTGGTCGGATACGAACACAATGATCTTGACGACAACAACCACTATCTCATATTTGATTCCCCCGCCGTCTACCCTAAGGGTGCGACAGTCGCCGAATACGTGAAGGCTGCCGCGAACGATGGCGCGCTTGGTTTGATTGCGCATCCGGATGAAATCCGGGACAGAATGGGGAAGTACCCGCCGTATCCATGGACGGACTGGACCGTCGATGGCTTCCAGGGGATTGAGCTGTGGAACCAGATGTCCGAGTGGATGGAAAAACTAACACCGTCAAACAAGCTCATGATGGCGTTCTCGCCTCGCAAGTCGATGGTCGGTCCGACCGAACGCGTTCTCAAGGTGTGGGATGAGATCAGCTCTAAACGGAAATGCGCCGGGATCGCGTCGGTCGATGCGCACGCGTTCCCTATCAGAATCGGACCACTTACTGTCGAGATATTCCCGTACAAGGTTCACTTCAGATCACTGCGGACCTATATCATACTGCGCGAACCGCTCTCGCAGAACTTCAACTGCGCCAAACAGCAACTCTTAGATGCGATCCGTGAGTGCCGCCTGTTTCTGGCCAATCTGCGTTGGGGAGATGCGGCTGCGTTTCAGTTCATTGCCGAACAAAGGGGAGAGACAGTCACGGCTGGTGAGCATTTTGACAGTCACGAAGGTGTCTCACTGAAGGTGTCGTTACCTTCGCCGGCGGAAGTGCGTATGATTCATAACGGCAGAGTGGTCCGAGAGGCAACGACAGACCATTTGACCTACCGAGTTGTGAACCCCGGGCTTTACCGCGTGGAAGCGTGGAAAGGGAAACGGGGCTGGATATTCTCAAATCATATCAGGATCGGCAAATGACGCAGAAGGTCCCTTTAGGCGCTGAATCGCGAGTAATCGATCTCACCTCTGATGCGGCCATCGAATCGGTTGGTTTGGGCAGCAGTGGCCTTCGGGCCTGCAAATTCATTCTGATCGAGTTTCGTGACGTGGTCACAATGGTATTCGGCGATGTATCCGTTTACAAGTACCACGCAAACCTCCTGCACGAGTTCTGTGTGAAGAATGGGATCGCATCCCGTTGGGTACATCAACCGGATTTGTTGGAACCTCTGGATAGCGACGTTGATGTGCTGGGTGGTGGTTTCCTTGAGCTCAATAGCACAGAGAAAACCGCGACCATTTCAGGCGCTTCCAAGGCTTACGGAGCTTACCGCTGGCATCAACTTGAGGCAATTCTTGCTACCAGTCCTGAATTCTCCGGGATAACCATCAAGATCAATCGCTGATCGCTTAACGGAAAAAGTGAATGCATTCGCAAGATACTGCGCCAAACGAACCGGCTCCCGATCGTGGTCCCCGACGTAACCGAGCGGGTGGCAATAGGATAGATAGCAGTCAGCCGTAGTCTAAGACGATGTTGCCTTTCTGCTCGAGGCAGGAATTATACCAAATACCGATTGACTTTGAACGTCCCGTAGCGTAAAGTTGCAGAAATTTGGTGGTAATTTTAACTCGTTGAGCGATGGCGTGTTTGAGACCTACTATCCGATCCTCTTTCTGATACTGTTCGCAGCCTTCCTGGCTCTGGCTATGGCCGGGGCGTCAATCTTCTTGGGGAAGCGAACGCGGATGGGAAAGAAGGGAAATCCCTACGAGTGCGGCATCGATCCGGTGGGCAACACCCGCGACCCGGTCCCGGTCAAATTCTTTCTTATCGCTATATCGTTCATACTCTTCGATATCGAGGTCATCTTCCTGCTACCGTGGGCAGTGGTGGCGCGGGACCTCGGGATGTTTGGATTTGTTTCAATACTCATATTCGTGACGCTGGTCATGATAGGTTATTTCTATGAACTTGGCCGAGGAGCGCTGAAGTGGGATTAGAAGAAAGAATCCCGGATTCGATCATACTCACATCGCTTGACAAGATGGTCAACTGGGCGCACAAGCGGTCGATGTGGCCGCTCGGTTTTGGCCTGGCGTGCTGTGCGATAGAGATGATCTCCACCTTTGCCGCGCACTTTGATCTTTCCCGCTATGGCATGGAAGTGATGCGTCCATCGCCGCGTCAGGCGGACCTGATGATTGTAGCCGGCCGCGTCTCGATGAAAATGGCACCCGTCATCAAAACGCTCTATGACCAGATGCCGAATCCCAAGTGGGTAATTTCAATGGGAGCCTGTGCCTCCTGCGGCGGCGTGTTCAATAATTATGCCATTCTGCAGGGCGTGGATCGGATCATCCCGGTCGATGTGTACATTCCGGGTTGCCCACCCCGTCCGGAGCAGCTTATGGAAGGGATTCTGAAGCTGCAGGAAAAGCTCGAAAAGGAATCAGTCAAAGACAAACGCGAAGAATGGGGTCGCCAGGTAGTTTAGGCGACTTGGAGGCCGGGCGCATATTGCCGCGTTCAGCCTGCTCTTGTGAATTTCGGAACTAAGAGATGGACATCAGACAGCAGGTTCGAGATTTTCTAACGCAGCGATTCGCTAATGTAATCGTCAGCGAGGACAACTTCCGCGACCAGCAGAGTTTCACCATTCGGGTGGATGGCTTGTTCGACTTGTGTCAGGCGCTTTATGATTCCGATCTCGACATAAAGTATCTGGCCGACATTACATCGGTCGATTGGTACGGCGATACTGAAGAGGCCAACGGCCGGTTTCAGGTCATCTATAATCTCTATTCGTTGAAATTCCAATATCGCTTCTTTCTCAAGGTCAGGCTCCCGGCCGACAAACCGGAGATTCAAAGCCTTACTCCGCTCTGGAACGGCGCCAACTGGCTGGAACGGGAGGTCTGGGACCTTATGGGGATTGTGTTTATCGGTCATCCCGACCTTACGAAGATACTTACGCCGGACGATCTCGAAGGACATCCTCTCCGCCGTGATTTCCCGCTCACTTATGAAGTGCCGCAGTTCAGCTGGAATAAGGACGCTCCACCTGAGGTGATCAAGTAATGCCGGAAGCCAAGACCGTCACCCTGAATATGGGGCCGCAGCACCCGTCGACGCACGGTGTGCTTCGAGTCGAAGTTGAACTCGACGGTGAGACTGTTGTCAAGGCACGTCCCGTGATCGGCTATCTCCATACCGGCATCGAAAAGACGATGGAATCGAAGTTGTATTACAAGGCGATTCCCTGCACCGACCGGATGGATTACCTCGCACCGATGTCCAATAACCTCGGTTTCTGTCTCGCCGTCGAGAAGCTGATGGAGATCGAGGTGCCCGAGAAGGTGAAATGGGCGCGTGTCTGTCTGACCGAATTGACACGAATTGCCTCGCACCTCGTTTGGCTGGGCACCCACGCGCTGGACATCGGCGCCATGTCGATGCTGTTGTATACTTTCCGCGAACGCGAATTGATTATCGACGTCTACGAAGCCTGCGCCGGTCAACGGATGATGAGCACCTATTTCCGGATCGGCGGTCTGGCGCATGAACTGCCGCGCGATTTTGAGAAGAAGATCCGTACGATTCTCAAAGTGATCCCGGAGAGGATGAAGGACTACGAGGCACTGCTGACCAACAATCAGATTTTCATTAATCGCACTAAAGGGGTAGCCGTGATTTCCGCCGATGACGCCATCAACTGGTCGCTCTCAGGTCCGATGTTGCGCGGCAGCGGCGTAAAACACGATCTCCGCAAGGCCAACCCCTACAGCGCCTACGAGAAATTCGATTTTGAAATAGCGACGGGCACCAATGGCGACGCCTATGATCGGTACCTGCTTCGGCTAAAAGAGATTCGGCAGTCGCTCAGAATCGTGCAGCAGGCTCTCGATGGAATGCCGGAAGGTCCGTACCGTGCCCACGTGCCGGGGGTCGTGCTGCCTCCGAAGGAAGACGTTCTGCACAAAATGGAATCGATGATTTTCCATTTCAAAATTATTACCGAAGGATTCAAGGCGCCCAAAGGGCAGGTGTACCAGGCAATCGAGGCTCCCAAGGGAGAACTCGGATTTTTTATCTCCTCCGACGGATCCAATAAGCCTAACCGGGTACGCGTGCGACCGCCGTCGTTCATCAATCTGGCCGCGCTTCCTGCGCTGGTGGAGGGGCGACTGTTCGCGGATGTGGTTGTCGCTATCGGCAGTATCGATATTGTTCTTGGGGAGGTGGACCGGTGATCCTAAACAAAGAGTCGGTTGCCCTGATGCAGAAGAAGGCCTCGCAGTACCCGCGCCGCAAGTCAGGTATCTTGCCCGCAATTACGATTGCCTACCGACAGGTGGGGCATCTTAATGACCAGATGTATCGGGAAATTGCCAAAGCGATCAGTGTGCCGTATGTCGAAGTGGCCGAAGCCGCTACCTTCTATACGATGTTCCCCAAGCAGCCGACTGGCAAGTACCTGATTCAGGTCTGCCACAATATCTCCTGCGCACTGCTGGGTGCAGATAGCCTGATCGAATATCTTGAACAGAAGCTCGGCATCAAGAAAGGGGAGACGACCAAGGACAATCTGTTTACCCTGATATCGGTCGAGTGCCTCGGTTCCTGTGCGACCGCCCCTATGATGCAGATCAACATGGACTTTTACGAGAATCTCACCTGTACGAAGGTGGACAAGATTCTTGAGGAGCTTAGGGCTAAGGCATGACGTTTTACTCGCCGGTCATCACCAACGCTGCGGAAGTCGCCCAGAGCGACAAGCTCCATCTGTTCCGGTATGTTGAAGATGCAAACCAGACAAAATTGGACACTTACGAGTCACGCGGCGGATACAGTACGTGGCGCAAAACGCTTACCAGCCGGAAGCCGGAAGAGGTCATCGCCGAAGTCAAAAGCTCCGGCTTGCGCGGCCGCGGCGGCGCCGGATTCCCCACCGGCTTGAAGTGGGGATTTGTTCCGAAGGACTCGCCGAAACCGCGCTACCTCGTTTGTAATGCCGATGAATCCGAGCCGGGTACCTGTAAGGACCGCGTCCTTATGGAGCGGGACCCGCACGCTATGATCGAAGGGATGGCCATCGCAGCCTATGCGATCGGCTGCCATCTGATGTTTGTCTACATTCGGGGCGAGTTCGGTCACTGTATTGAGACAGTCGAGAAAGCGATGCAGGAAGCCTATGCTAAAGGGCATCTCGGCAAGAATGTCTACGGTACCGGTTATGACCTTGAAATGATCGTTCACACCGGCGGCGGCGCCTATATTTGCGGCGAAGAAACGGCATTGCTGAATTCGCTCGAAGGGGAGAAGGGGATGTCTCGCATCCGGCCCCCGTTCCCGGCTATCGAAGGGTTGTACGCCTGCCCGACCATTGTCAACAATGTCGAGACCCTGACGTCCGTGCGCTACATTATGGAGAGAGGGGCACAGTGGTATCGCTCGATGGGAACTGAGAAATCCCCCGGCAGCAAGATTTTCAGCGTGTCCGGCCATGTCAAGCGGCCCGGCAATTACGAAGTTGAACTCGGGTTCAGCCTCAAGAAGCTGATATACGATCCGCAGTACGGGAACGGCATTCTCGGGGATAAGAAACTCAAAGGCGTCATTCCCGGCGGCGCCTCAACACCGTTTCTGACCCCGGATCAGATCAATGTGGGACTGGATTTTGAGTCTATGGCCTCAGTAGGCTCCATGCTTGGTTCCGGCGCCGTGATCGTGTTTCATGAAGAGACCTGTATCGTGTGGGCGATTCTAAGATTGATTCACTTTTTCCGCCACGAATCATGCGGCAAATGCACGCCGTGTCGCGAAGGGACCGGCTGGCTGGAACAGATCATCTATCGTATCGAGCACGGCGGCGGAACATCGGGAGACATTGAAAAGATTGAAGATATTTGCGAAAACATCCTAGGCCGGACAATCTGCCCACTGGGTGACGCTGCTGTGATGCCGATTCAGTCGGCCATCAAGCAGTGGCGCGATGAATGGCAATATCATATAGATCACGGCAAATGTCTCGTTCCGACGCGGTTCGAGTTCAAATGAGATAACTGATGAGCACGAGCACGACAACACAGCCGACAGTGAAGACGGTCACGCTGACAATCAATGGTCAGCCGGTGACAGTCCCGAAAGGGACAAGCGTACTTCAGGCCGCGCTCGGAGCAGGAATTCACATCCCGACTTTCTGCTGGCATCCGAAACTGAAGTCGGTCGGCGCCTGCCGTATCTGCTACGTCGAGATCGAGAAAATGCCCAAGCTGCAGGTTTCCTGTGCGACCGAAGCAATGGAAGGCATGGTGGTTCGGACCGAATCGGACCAGGTGAAACAGGGGCGTAAGGCGATTATCGAGTTCATTCTCGCCAACCATCCGCTTGACTGCCCGACGTGCGACAAGGGGGGGGAATGCGATCTGCAGAATCTCACGTTTGCACACGGCATCGATGACAGCCGATTCGACTTTCTGAAACGGCGTCACACCGAACAGGGAGTGACCAGCACGTTTGATGACGTGCGGATCGGCCCGGAGATTATGCTCAACCGGAATCGTTGCATTCTTTGCTACAAGTGCGTTCGCTCCAACAAGGAAGCCTTTGGAGAATACGATCTGGGCGCGTTCGAGCGCGGCAATATGATGGAGATCAACGCCGCCCCCGGCGAGCAGGTGGCCAATCCGTTTTCCGGTAATCTCGTTGAGATCTGCCCGGTCGGCGCGCTTACCAACAGTGACTGGCGCTATCAAATCCGCGTTTGGCTGACACAGACTATTCCGTCAATTGATATCTTCAATTCTTCCGGCACCAACCTTCTCTTTTACAAGGAAGAGCACAAGAACAGAATTTTCCGCGTAACCTCGCGAATGAACAACGACGTCGATGATGGCTGGCTAACCGACGTCGCCCGCTACGGATATCAGATCGTGCATGCCCCTGACCGGCTGCAGAAACCGTTGATGAAGAAGAGTGGCGGTCAGGTTCCCGTTGAGTGGGATGAAGCGCTCGCTTTCATCGCCCGCCGTCTTGCCGAGATCGACGATGCCAAGGGGTGTGTCTGTATCGGCGGCTTGGCGTCACCGGCTCTGGACTTGGACAGTCTTCACAGTTTCTCAAAATTCATGCGGAAGGTGATTGGGACCAACAATCTTGATTTCCGCATTGATTATCGCAGTCTGCCGGAGAAATCGGACAGCCCGTATTCGATCCTTTCGTCGCAGCCCTTCACAATTGCTGAAATAGACTCATCTGATGTGATCTTTGTCCTCGGCTCCGATCTGATCAAAGAACACCCGAATGAATACCTGCGGATTCGGAAAGCGCGTAATTTCGGACAGCCGCTTGTCCACACCGCCAATGCGTTTCATGTCAAGTCAGCCGACGTAGCTGATCGTGAGTTTGTCTATGCCCCGGGTACCGAAGAACTGTTCATAAACGGTCTCTGTCTTGCCGCCATCGAAGAAAATCTTGCGTCGGGTGGCGCGGATGATTTGAAAAAGAAGATTTTCCCAGCCGATCTACATGCGGCCGCCAAGTCTTGCGGCGTGGCTGTAGATGACCTCAAGACTTCGGCGCGAGCGCTGGCGAACGGAAAGAAGATCACGTTCATTATCGGTGACCAGATCAGTCTGAGCAAGGATAGGGAACTGATTGCCGCCGCACTGTGTAATCTGAACCGTCTACTTGGAATCAGTGCACGGGGTCAGATAGCGGCGCTGGCGCGGTATGCCAATTCAGCCGGTGCGGAAAAGCTGGGCCTGATGCCAAACCCGCATCCGGATGTGAAAAAAGAGCTCGCCGCGCTTTGGGGCGGTTTTCCCGAAACCTCCGGACACCACACTGAGGGGATGTTCAGTCAGATGCTCAAGGGGGAATTGGACGGGATGATTATTCTCGGCGCCAACCCGGTTTCAATGTATCCTGATCACGAGGCGGTCACTGAAACACTCGAGAAGCTGGATTTCCTTGTCGTGGCTGACCTGTTCGAAACCGAGACCACGGCCATGGCCGATGTTGTCTTACCGCTGTCAAGCTGGGCAGAGTATGCCGGCCGGTATATGAATCTCGAAGGCCGCATTCAGAAGGCGGAGCGCGCTGTCAAACCGCAGCATGCCTCCAAACCGGCGTCCGTGATTCTTTCGGAAATTGCTGCCGCCTCCCGCAAGCCGCTTTTCAACTCCGCGCGCGAGAGAGAACAGGAGATTGAGCGCATTCTGGCGCATAATACGATCAACCCCTGGCCCAACGAATATCTGGAAGTGCGGCCGACCGTGCTGGATAGAGACCCCGCTTTTCCAATCATGTTGGTGATCGGCGATGACCCGCATCACCGCGGCTATCTGACCGAGAAAGCGCCATCGCTTGTGAAGTTCTGCGGCGACGCCTATATTGAGCTTTCGCCGGAGCTGGCGGAGAAGTACAAAGTTGATGATGGTGACGCGGTACGGGTGGAATCCAAGTTCGGAAAACTGATGGCGCCGGTGAGAGTATCCCGCGTGCTGGAAGGGGAGGTCGTTTTCCTTCCCAGAAATTTCTCAGTGACTCGTGCCAATAGTCTCGTTTCGCGCAAGGCGCGAGTTGACTGGGTCAGAATCAACAAGGTGTCCGGTTGAACGCCATGCTGGAAATGATCATCGCATCATCGATCAAGGTCGTCGTCGTGATCGTGGCGGTACTTACCGGGTGCGCTTATGCCACCTATATGGAACGCAAAGTCGTAGCGTTCATGCAGCATCGGATCGGACCATCCTACGCCGGGCCGTACGGCCTTCTTCAGCCAATCGCCGACGCTATCAAGATGGCGTTTAAGGAAGATGTGGTTCCGGACCGGGTGGAGAGGATTACCTACGCACTGGCGCCGATCCTCGCTTTTGTACCGTCGTTGCTCTCTTTCGCAGTCGTGCCATTCTCGGCCGATTTTTCGCTGATCGGCCGGCAGGTCACCGGTGTGATTTCCGATCTCAATATCGGCGTTCTTTTTGTCTTCGCGGTAACCTCGCTGGGCGTCTACGGCATCATCCTTGCCGGCTGGTCATCCGGTTCAAAATACTCGCTGATGGGCGGCATTCGGTCTTCGGCCCAGATGATCTCGTATGAGATCAGCTACGGTTTGTCGATTGTCGGCGTGATCTTGATCGCCAATACGCTCTCGATGCGTCAACTGGTCGATCAGCAGGATACCATCTTGCACTGGTATATTTGGAAACAGCCGCTCGGTTTCTTGTTGTACCTGACTTGCGCTATCGCCGAAACCAATCGCTTGCCGTTTGATTTGCCGGAAGCAGAATCGGAGTTGGTGGGCGGCTACCATACGGAGTATTCATCGTTCCGGTTCGGCATGTTCTTCATTGGCGAATACGCCAACATGATCGCCGTGTCGTGTGTCGGCACTACGCTGTTCTTCGGCGGCTGGCATGGACCATTCCTGCCGGCGGGACTTTCCGTGATCTGGTTCCTGGCCAAGGTTTTTCTGTTCATGTTTTTCTATATCTGGCTGCGAGCGACGTTTCCGCGCTTCCGGTACGATCAATTGATGAATTTCGGCTGGAAAGTGCTGTTTCCGCTTTCGGTCTTGAACCTTCTTGTCACCGGGCTGATAGTATTGTGGTGAGCTTTGTGCTGATGAGTAAGGATTGAATTAGATGAGAGAAGTACTTAGAGCATTAATAAACGTCTTCTTCAAGATGCCACAGGGGTTCATGGTGACCCTGAAGCACGTGTTTAAGAAGCCGGTCACGCTGGACTATCCGCGCCAGAAGAAACCGATGTCGCCACGGTATCGGGGACGGCATTATCTGGAACGCTACGATGACGGCTCCGAACGGTGCGTCTGCTGCGGTCTGTGCGCCGCCGCTTGCCCGGCGGACGCCATCTACATGGAACCGGAAGAGACCGCCAATGGCGAGCGCAAAGCGAAAGTCTACGAGATAAATCTCCTGCGCTGCATCTTCTGCGGCTTCTGCGAAGAAGCGTGCCCGGAAGAAGCGATCTTTCTCGGTCAGGATTATGAATTTTCCGACTTCGACCGCAATTCATTCATTTGGAGAAAAGAGGATATGCTGGTACCGCACCCGCGGAAGGAGAATCCGCTGAAGCGGATTATTCGCCGCGTTCGCCGGGTGTACGGTGTACCGGATGCTGCGCGATGACACTTGACGCTGTCATATTTGTTATTTCCGCCGTCGTGGCGATATTCGGCGCTGCCATGATGATTGCCCAGCGAAATCCGGTGGCATCAGTGCTGTATCTGATTCTTTCGCTGGTGGCTCAGTCGGTGATATACGTGCAGCTGGGGGCGCTGTTTGTCGGCGTCATGTTGGTGATCGTCTACGCCGGAGCCATTATGGTTCTGTTCCTGTTTGTCATCATGCTTCTTAATTTGCGCGGCGGGGAAGACCTCGGAAGGCCTTCAGGACGGATCAGCCGGTTTACCAAATACGCGGTGACCCTGCTCTTGTTTATAGAGTTGATTTTTGTAATACGAGGCGTGGCTTTGCCGCCCGTTGCCGATGTAGTAAGCTCCCAACCGGATGCTTTCGGTTCGGTGCGGGCTGTTTCGATGCTGCTGTTTACCCGGTATTTGTATCCATTCCAATTGACCGGTGTTCTGATGCTGATCGCTGTAGTTGGAGCCGTGGTAATAGCCCGCAAGGAACGAACGGACGAACTGCCCGAAGAAACGGCTTCCGAAGCCGCATCACCTGAGAAGTCCAGAGAGGGAACCCAGGAATGAGCGTACCGATTTCAGCATACTTGACATTGGCGGCGGTGCTGTTTGGGCTGGGAACCGTGGGGGTCCTCATTTCCAGGAATGTCATTGTCCTATTCATGTGTATTGAGCTGATGCTGAACGCCGCCAACATGGCGCTTATCGCCTTCTCGCGGGCGCTCAATCTGATGGACGGACATGTCATGGTGTTCCTTGTCATGACAGTGGCGGCGGCCGAGGCTGCCGTCGGATTGGGAATGATTATTACGATACACCGCAACCGAGAAACGATCAACATCGACCGCTTCGACTTGATGAAATGGTGAGTTAGGCAGTGGCTGATTATCTCTATCTCATTCCGTTGCTTCCGCTGATCGGTTTTCTGATCAACGGCCTGCTGATTGGCCGCTTGCCGAAGTCGGTGATTTCGGCGGTCGGCTGTCTGTCGGTCGGCGGTTCGCTGGTCTTGGCGCTGTTATCGTTCTTCGAACTCAAGGGGATGCCGGTTGAGGCTCGCGCAATTGAGCAGACTCTCTTTGCATGGATTCCTTCCGGCTCGTTCCACGTCGATATCGCCTTCCTGCTTGACCCGCTCTCCGCAGTCATGATCCTGGTTGTCACCGGCGTTGGCTTCCTGATTCATGTCTATTCGGTCGGTTACATGCATCACGACGAGGGATACGGCCGCTATTTCGCCTATCTCAATCTGTTCACCTTCTCCATGTTGATGCTGGTTTTGGCCAACAACTTCCTGCTGATGTTTGTCGGGTGGGAAGGGGTGGGGTTGTGCTCTTATCTGCTGATCGGATTCTGGTTTGAGAAGAAATCGGCGTCCGACGCCGGCAAGAAAGCGTTTATTGTCAACCGCATCGGTGATTTCGGATTTCTGCTCGGCATGTTCATCATTTTCTGGCAGGTCGGCTCGCTCGATTTTGCCATCGTAATGGAAAAAGCTCCGACTGTCTTTGTCGCCGGAAGCGGACTGATAACCGCCGCGTGCCTTCTGCTGTTTGTCGGCGCGATTGGCAAGTCGGCACAGATTCCGTTGTTTGTGTGGCTGCCGGATGCAATGGAAGGCCCGACGCCCGTCTCTGCGCTGATACATGCCGCTACGATGGTTACCGCCGGTGTCTACATGGTGGTTCGGTCGAATGTTCTTTTCATGATGGCTCCCGATGCGCTGCTGGTTGTGGCTATTGTCGGCGCCGCAACGGCGCTGTTCGCCGCGACTATCGGTCTGGTCCAGAATGATATCAAGCGGGTGCTGGCCTATTCCACCGTCAGCCAGCTCGGCTACATGTTCTTGGCGTGCGGGGTCGCCGCATTCTCGGCCGGGATATTTCACCTTATGACTCACGCCTTCTTCAAAGCATTATTGTTCCTCGGTGCCGGTTCGGTTATTCATGCCATGTCCAGCGAGCAGGACATTCGCAAGATGGGCGGTCTCCGTAAATATATCCCAATCACGTACTGGACATTTGTAATCGCCACTCTCGCCATTGTCGGTATTCCGGGAATGTCAGGCTTCTTCTCCAAAGATGAGATTTTGTGGAAAGCGTTTTCATCCGGCTACGGCCATCCGATCTTCTGGGCGATCGGCCTGCTGACCGCGTGTCTGACCGCCTTTTACATGTTCCGTCTCGTCTATCTGACATTTCATGGCAACGAGCGGATGAATGAAGAGACCCGCCATCACTTGCACGAATCGCCGCGAAGTATGACTGTGCCGCTCATGATTCTCGGAGTGCTGTCTGTTGTCGGCGGTTGGGTCGGCATGCCGAGCCTCTTCGGGGCAACGAATTTCTTTGAACATTGGCTCGATCCGGTTACCGCGAAGGGGTCAGAGATTATATCCGCATCAGTGCGCGCATCGGGCGGTGGTGATGCCGGTCTTGAGGCTACACTGATGTTCGTCACTGTGGCTTTGGTTATCGGTGCCATTCTCTTGGCGCGCCATCTATACGTTCGCAATACCGAGGCCTCAACCCGGGCCCGGGAGAGATCAGGCGGCCTCTATACTTTGCTGCTGAACAAGTACTATGTCGATGAAATCTATAATGTGCTGGTAGTCAGGCCGTTTGTCGGTCTCTCGACCTTCTTCTGGAAAATCGTTGATGTTCTGGTGATTGACGGTTTCGTCAACGGCCTCGCGCGGCTTGGCGCCCTGGCGTCCGACCTGCTGCGATTCGTGCAGACGGGTCGGGTGCGTTCATACGCTACTCTGTTTGCCGCAGGCGTGGTACTGGTAATAGGCTTTCTGATTTTGAGATAGAGGCATCGTGGTTGATCTGCTGACATTGGTGACGTTTTTCCCGCTGGTCGGAGTGGCATTGCTGCTGCTGGTACCATCGGATCGCCATGATACGATCAAGGGAGTAAGCCTCATTGTAGCATTCATCACGATGTTGATCTCGATCGCCGTGGCCTATATGTTTGATCCGGTCGCCAGCGGCATGCAGCATGAGATCAATGTCCCCTGGATAAAATCACTCGGCATAAGCTACCATATGGGGATCGACGGCATTTCGCTGCTGCTGATTCTTCTGACAACGGTACTGACTGTTCTTTGTGTCCTCGCATCCTGGAATGCGGTAACGGTCGGGGTCAAAGGATATTTCATCTCGATGCTCCTGCTGACTACGGGTATGATCGGCGTGTTTTGCGCGCTCGATCTCTTTCTGTTCTACGTGTTCTGGGAAGTCATGCTGATTCCGATGTACTTCCTGATTGGACTGTGGGGCGGAGCCAGACGGGTGTACGCCGCATACAAGTTTGTTCTATTCACGATGTTTGGCTCGCTGCTGATGCTGGTTGCTATTCTGTATTTGTATTTCTCGTATCACACATACGCCGGCGAATACTCGTTCGATCTTTTGAAGATCATGAAGATGCCGATCCCGTACGACCCGCAGATATATCTGTTCGGCGCATTTGGCCTGGCCTTCGCAATCAAAGTTCCGTTGTTCCCGTTCCATACCTGGCTGCCGGATGCGCATGTTCAGGCGCCGACGGCCGGATCGGTCATTCTGGCGGGCGTGCTGTTGAAAATGGGAACATACGGCTTTCTCCGATTCTGCCTCCCGCTTTTCCCTGATGCGACCATCGCCTATCTGCCGTACATCTGCGTCCTGTCGGTGATTGCGATCATCTATGGCGCGATGGTGGCTATGGTACAGAAAGATGTCAAGTCACTCGTGGCATTCTCGTCGGTGTCACATATGGGATTTGTGATGCTGGGGATGTTCGCCCTCAATGTAGAAGGAATGTCCGGTTCAGTGCTGCAGATGCTCAATCACGGCGTCTCGACCGGCGCCTTGTTCTTGATTGTCGGCATGATTTATGAGCGACGGCACACACGGATGATCGAGGATTTCGGCGGCCTGGCCAAGTCGATGCCGGTCTTCTCGACGTACTTCATGATTGTTGCCTTGTCCTCGATCGGCCTGCCGTTCACGAACGGCTTTGTCGGTGAGTTCATGATCTTGCTGGGCACGTGGGCGCGCAATCACACCTATGCTATTCTTGGCGCCTCCGGTGTTGTCCTGGCGGCTTGCTATATGCTCTGGATGCTCCAACGGGTGATATTCGGCAAGATAACCAATCCTGAAAATGAACGGCTTACAGACCTCACTGCGCGCGAAAAACTGATACTCGTTCCGCTTGTGGTGTTGATTTTTTGGATCGGCATTTATCCCAAGCCGTTCTTTGACCGGATCGAGCCGGCGGTGAAGCAGATTCTTGACCGTGTGAATTACGACGTCAGAGTTGAAGTTCAGGCCAGACAGATAATTGGGGCATCCGTTTCGGAATCATCGGTGCCGGTCGCTACCATCGAGGTGGCGGCGCCGCAAGGCGGAGAGTAAGGCAATGGAAAAGATTACAATTTATACCAAGACCGGCTGTCCCTATTGCGCAGCGGCCAAGAAGTTCTATACCGATAAGGGAACTGCATTCGACGAGATAAATATCACGGAGAAGCCGCAGTTTCAGTCCAAGCTGCTCGAATTGACCGGCGGCCAGAGAATCGTGCCGGTTATCATCGGCGATGGCGAACTCAAACTTGGTTTCGGCGGAGGCTGAGGGTTTTAGACAGGTGCGGCGGTCGCCGTACGGTGCAAGTAAGTTATGACGGATTACGTTTCGACATTGTCCATTGATCTCAGCCTGATCGGCCCGGAGCTGGCGCTGCTGATAGCGGCATCGGTGATTCTCCTGCTTGTTTTCACGCGCCGAGCAGACCGCTTCGCCTCGACTATAGCTTTGCTCGGACTGGTGATCTCCATGGTGCTGACCGCCCGGCAGTGGGATGTCAGGATCGGCGGCTTTTCAGGCATGGTAACGGTCGACCAGTTTGCGGTTCTATTCAAATTATTGTTCGCGGTGGCTTCCACGCTCACGTTGCTTTTGGCCCAGCGCTATTTTCAGGTGAAGCACATTGCCCGACCGGAATTCTTGGCGTTACTGTTGGTGTCAACGATGGGGATGATGGTAATGGCCGGCACCACAGACTTAATTGTCATCTTCCTTGGTCTTGAGATTATGTCGCTGCCGCTGTACGTAATGGCCGGATTCAATCGTCGCTCTCTGGAGTCAAACGAAGCCGGCATCAAGTATTTCATTATGGGAGCGTTTGCCACCGGCTTTTTGTTGATGGGAATAGCCTTCATATACGGTGCGTCAGAGACGACCGATTTGAGACGAATTGTCACCGATTTCAGCTACATCTCGACCAATGCAAGACTTTATCTCTATGCCGGCTCCGCTCTGCTGATGGTTGGATTTGGCTTCAAAGTGGGCGCCGTGCCGTTCCACAGTTGGGTTCCCGACGTCTATCAAGGAGCGCCGACTCCGGTGACTGCCTTCTTCTCAGTTGCGCCCAAGGCCGCCGGATTCGCAGCATTGTTGCGGATCTTCGCCTATGGCATGAAGGATATGGGCGTGGTCTCTGATATCTGGTGGGTCTTGGCGGTACTGACCATGACGGTCGGCAACATCCTCGCTCTTCGCCAGGACAACGTCAAACGAATGCTTGCGTATTCGTCGATTGCCCACGCCGGGTATATGCTGGTGGCATTGGCGGTCGGAGGCGCCGAGGCTGCATCTGCCGTCATATTCTATCTGATCGGATACACGCTATTTAATCTGGGCGGTTTTACGGTCGTGGCGCTGTTGGAGACTCGCGCCGGGAGTCGCGCTGATTTCAGCGAAATGGCCGGCATGGGAAAAGCACACCCGTATTTGACGGCTACCCTTGCGCTCTTCATGTTCTCACTGGCCGGGTTCCCGCCGACAGTAGGATTTTTCGGAAAGTTCTATCTCTTTTCCGCGGCGGTCAAAGGTGGTTTCATCTGGCTGACCGTTATCGGTGTGATGAATTCCTTCGTCTCGGTCTATTACTATCTGAAAGTCGTGAAAGTCAGCTACTTTGATCAGATCGAGGGCCGATTTGTTCCCGCTCCTCTGAGCGCAGGCGTTCTAATTGTGCTCCTGGTCACCGCTGTCGGCACACTCGGCTTCGGCCTGTTCCCGGATACCGTGCTTGAAATCGCCCGCCGGGCGGTTCTAGCCTTTGTATAGAATCTGCATCTTGGAGGTGGGCACTTTCGACGGTCCCGTTGCAAGTGCTCAAGACAAATGCGAAAGACGCCTCTACTAAATGACATGGCGGTGAGCCCAGTGTCCGTTTTTCCAATCCATACGCTATCTGCAAACCCAGCTATAACAGGAGAGCTTCCGTGAAATTACAGACTATCGTCCTCGTGGGCTGCGTGATGGTGCTGGCGCTTCTTTGCACGAGTGCCATCGCTCAGAAACTGCCCGAGATCAAGTATGAAAAGTACGAGCTTCCCAACGGGCTCGATGTGATTCTGCACGAGGATCACTCGATGACCACCGTCGCAATTAACATTTGGTATCATGTTGGTTCGAAAAATGAACGTCGCGGTCGCACCGGCTTTGCCCATCTGTTCGAGCACATGATGTTCCAGGGCTCAAAGCACCATGATACCGACTATTTTCTCCCTCTCGAACAGGCCGGTGGCGAAGTAAACGGGTCCACCAGCGAAGACCGTACGAACTACTGGGAGAACCTCCCCAGCAACTATCTCGAACTCGGCCTGTGGCTCGAGGCTGACCGGATGGGTTGGCTGGTTCCGGCAATGAATCAAACGCGGCTGGACAACCAGCGCAGCGTGGTACAGAATGAACGCCGACAGGGGGTGGAGAATCAGCCGTACGGAAAAGTAGAGGACTTCAGAGGACCGATGCTCTATGGTCCGGATCATCCCTATTCCTGGCCGATAATCGGCAGTATGGATGACCTGACGGCTGCCTCCTTCGATGACATAACCAATTTCTTTAAACAGTATTACACGCCTAACAACGCTTCTTTATGCATTGCCGGCGATTTTGACCCGGCTCAGGCCAAGGCTCTGGTGGAGAAGTACTTCGCGGAAATTCCGCCCGGCCCGCCGGTCGATCGATTAACGTCCTGGGTACCGGTTCTTGATGATGTCAGGCGCTCGGTTCTGCAGGACAACGTGAGCCTACCGAGGTTGTATATGTGGTGGCACACGCCGGCTTACTACAAACCGGGAGATGCCGAGTTCGATATCTTGGCCTCAGCCTTAGGCGCCGGTAAAGAATCGCGCTTGTACAAAGCGCTGGTGTACGAACAGCAGATCGCTCAAGACGTGGCCGCCTTCCAGGAATCCAAAGAGCTTGGCAGCATCTTCAATATCGTAGTCACCGCTAAACAAGGACACAATTTAGAAGAGGTTGAAAAGGCGGTCGATGCCGAGCTTCGCAAAGTGCTTGCCTCCGGTGTGACGCAAACAGAGATCAATGTCGCGCGCACCACTTTCGAGGCCGGATTTGTGCGCGCGCTGGAACCGATCGGGGGTTTTGGCGGGCGCGCCGATAAGTTGAATGAATATAACACGGTTTTCGGTGACCCGAATCGATTTCAGTGGAACCTGGACCGTTATGGCACTGTGACCGTTGCTTCCATACAACAGTACATGAAGCAGTACATTGATCTGAATCGGAGGGCGATCCTGTACGTCGTGCCTTTCGGCGACAAGCAGGCTTCCGCGGTCGAAACCGACCGCGCTCAGCAACCGGCGGCAGCGGTAGAACGCGCCTTTCAGCCGCCGGCGATACAGCAAGCCGTGCTGTCAAACGGGCTGAAACTACTCGTGGTGGAAAACCATAGATTGCCTCTAGTGCAGGCCAATCTGATTGTTAAGTCCGGCTCAGCCGGCGACCCAGCTGGCGCAACCGGTTGCGCGGTGTTTGCAGCCTCACTTCTCGATGAAGGGACGAAGACGCTCTCTGCGCTTCAGCTCTCCGAGAAGATCCGACAGCTTGGCGCAAACCTTGGCGCTTATGCATCGGCCGATGCGACGAATGTCAATCTCAATGTGCTGAAGCGAAATCTCGACCCGGCCTTGAGTCTGATGGCGGACATCGTACTTAATCCGACCTTCCCCGACGCCGAACTGGAGCGGTTGAGGAAGACGTTCCTTGGCAATATCGTTCAGGAAAAGAGAGACCCATACGGTTTGGCCGCCAGAGCCTTTGAGCGAGAACTATATGGCCCCAGTCATCCTTATGCACAGCCTCAGAACGGCACTGAAACCTCGGTGCAGGCACTGCAGCGCGACAATATCGTATCGTTCTATCACACCAATTACGCGCCGAACAATGCCGCAATGGTGATGGTCGGAGATATCACGTTAGATGAGGCGAAGGCGAAGCTCGAAAGAGCGTTCGGCTTATGGAAACAGGGTAACGCCCAATCTGTGACCGTTCCCGATCCGCCGCTTCCAACGAAGACGCGTATTGTCATAGTAGATAAGCCCGGTTCGCCTCAGAGCATGATCGTTGCCGGAAGCACGGGACTGAAGAGAAGTTCGCCGGATTGGACGGCCGTCCAAGTTCTCAACAACGCACTGGGCGGACAGTTCATCTCGCGCGTCAATATGAATCTCAGAGAGGATAAGGGCTTCACGTACGGCGCCAACACTTGGTTCACAGCGCAGCGGGGAATGGGCGCCAGCATGTCATACGCTCCTGTGCAGACCCAGTCAACCAAGGAAGCAGTATTCGAGTTGGTGAAGGAGATTCGGGACATCGGAACCTCGCGTCCTCTTGGAGGGGAGGAACTAGGTGTCAGTCAGGAGCAGCTTCTCAAGGGTTTTCAGAGCTATTTTGAGAATATCGGTACGGTCGCGGCCAGTCTCGGAAATATGGTTACCTTTGACTTGCCGGACGATAACTGGCAGACCTTCGAATCACGGGTTCGAGCGGTCGATGCTGCTAAGGCGCTGGAAACTGCTTCCAAATACTTGCATCCCGATGCTTTGCTGATTGTCGTTGTCGGCGATAAGGAGAAGATTGAACCGGGTCTGAAGGAACTCAATATCGGCGATGTTGTTACGGTCGACCCGGCTACATTATAGAGTTCTTGAATTACGACATCACAACAAAAGGGCGAGCCTTCCGCGGCTCGCTCTTGTCATTCGGGCAATTGGATTCCGTCAGACTGGCTAAGCAGGGACTACTCCCAGTTTCAACTTGTTCCCATTGACGTGCGGCACTTTCATCGGGTACTTGCCGGAGAAGCAACTGGCACAGAATGAAGTATCCGGCAGCGATGGCATTGACAACATCCCCTTAATCGATAAATACCGCAGCGAATCAACGCCCAAATACTTCTCGATCTGCTTCACGGACATATTTGCCGCTATCAATTCCTTACGCGTCGGCATGTCAATCCCGAAGAAGCACGGGGAAATGATCGGGGGAGAAGAGACCCGGAAATGAACCTCCTTTGCCCCAGCCTCTCGTATCATTTGTACTAGCTTCTTGGACGTGGTGCCTCGCACTATGGAGTCGTCGACCACCACCACTCGTTTACCGCTTAAGACACCGCGAACCGGGTTGAATTTCACCCGAACGTCAAGGTCCCGAATCTCCTGATGAGGATCAATAAACGTCCGCCCGACATAATGATTGCGAATCAGCCCAATTTCAAACGGAATGCCGGACGCCTCCGCAAAACCGAGCGTGGCCGTGTTGGCCGAGTCCGGGATCCCGATTACGATATCTGCTTTCACAGGATGCTCTTTGGCCAACTGACGTCCCAGCCGGCGGCGCACTTTGTCAACATTTTCGCCGAAGATCTTGGAATCGGGACGCGCGAAATATATGTACTCGAATATGCAGCAGGCGGATTGCGCCTTCTTCATGGGGAAGATTGATTTCAGACCCCGGCGAGTAATCTCGATCACTTCCCCCGGCTCCACATCTCGCACATATTTGGCGCCAATCAGGTCAAATGCGCAGGTCTCCGAGGCCGCCACCCAAGAGCCGTCAAACCTACCGAGCGCCAGCGGGCGAAACCCGCGAGCATCGCGAGCCGCGACAATCGAATTCTCGGTCAGGAAGAGCAGTGAAAAGGCTCCCTTGATCGTATTCAACGCTTCGCAAATCCGCTCCAAATGAGAGGGCTTCTTGGAGGTCGCAACCAGATGCAGGATTATCTCAGTGTCGGATGTCGTCTGGAATATGGATCCCCTGGCGTCCAATCTCTTCCGAAGCTCCAGCGAATTGGTCAGATTGCCGTTATGTCCCACGGCAAGGTACTTGTCCCGATTGGTGATGAGAAACGGCTGAATGTTTATTAGTGATGATGCACCCGTTGTGCTGTACCGCGTGTGACCGATTGCGATATCCCCTTTTAGCCGCTCCAGTACATTCTGGTCGTCAAAGACATCTGCCACCTGCCCCATCCCCTTGTGCAAGTGCACCTGGCCGCCCTCAGATGTGACGATTCCAGCTGACTCCTGACCGCGATGCTGCAAAGCGTAAAGGCCAAGGTACGTCAAACGGGCCGCGTCACGGTTGCCGAGGATACCAAAGACCCCGCACTGATCGTGAATCATTCCCTCCGACATGTCGGCCTCACTTTCTCCTTCCGGAAAAGGGGGTATGGTATTGCCCGCCGGACGGAATGTCAATCTCCCTTTTCCGGGACTCGAAATTTGGCGCGAATTGTGAATCCCCCTGCAGTCGTGACCACTCCATAATTCCGGTGTGCAAACTTTGCACAGGAAAACGGCTGGGAAAGTCCGTTATCATGCATTATCTTACGGCGTACTCGCAAAATACTCCGTCTGTGGGAGTTCGAGCCCGGCGGCGCACCCGTTTTGCTCAGAACCCACGTAGGATTGAAATTAGAGAGTCATGCAAAACCCGACACCGGACAGATACGAAATCCTGCGACAACTGGCCATCGCCGGCGCTCGCGGTGAAGCCATTCAGCCGACCGCCGAAACCGCGCTTCGAATGGCGGCTGATGTAGTCGGTCTGAAAGCGGCGGCGCTTTACTTGTGGGATGAGAAGATGACCATCACTGCAGCCGTCAGCTACGGCCATACCGATGCTGCCCGCGAAACGCTTGCCGCTATCGAAAAGAACCTCTATGGTTACCTGCGCAAAGAGCAACGCCTGCTTTCGGCGTATATGACGTTCGATGGTACCCCGCCCCTTCAGTCATTTACGCATCCGGTCCGGTTTACCTCGAAAATCCTCGGCGCGGTTGTCGGTATCCAGGAAGGGGAGAGGACTCTGGTGGCCGAGGACCTGTTCATTGAGGCGCTAAGCGCCGCCATATCACTCTGCGTTGTGGCGACTGATCTTCAGCAGTCGCGATCCTTGTCTCAGGAACAGGTGGCCAAAGAGCGCCTTGGAGCCGTGCAGGAAACCGCGGTGACTGTTAATCACGAAATCAATAACCCGCTGACAGCCATCCTTGGCAACGTGCAGTTGCTGCTAATGAAGCGCCGCGAACTCGATGATGAACTCGCGGCGAAACTCAAGATAATCGAAACCTCCGCCCTTAAGATACGCGATGTTACCCAGCGTCTGCTGAAAATCAGGTCGGTCCGATCAGTCGATTACGCCGAGGGAACTTCCATGCTCGACCTGTCGGACGAAGACGAAAAATAGGGTCAGGCTGCCAGGCCCATCGCAATCGTCTCCGGGACAATCTCACCCTACTTCCTCATAATCCACTCGATCATAGCGGTCATCGCGTGCTTGTCGCCGTTGATGATCTCGGTACCGTGCTCCCCGTCTCCAAACCACTTGAGTGTGCTGTGCTGTTTGCTGCTGTCGAAAAGGAATTCTGAAGATTCCTTGCTGTAGATATCCCCCTTGGCCGCCATAATCAGCACTTCTCCCTTGAATTTTGCCATGGCCGCGGCGGGTTCCAGGCCATGATAGCTCTTGCCTGGAGACAACATTACAATTCGCCTGACGCCCGGCAACTTCTCGGTCAAAATCGCCGCAGAATTGGCACCGATCGAGGCCCCAATGATTATCAGGTTGGTCGTATCGATACCGAGGCTACGGTCTTTCTCCAACGCAGCGACGACTTGGGCGACATCGTTCGGAATATGCTGGTACTCCGCGTTTGACATCGTGGCATGACTCACTGTCTCTGACCGCCGGTGAATAGACTTGCCATGACCGCGTAAATCGAAATTCAGAATAGTCGGCATAGGACGGTGCAGCGAATCTGCCTCCACGAATTTCGTCAAGGCGTCGATGAACGGTTGGTAACTCTCATGGGTCAGCCCCTTCTGATGAAGCAATATCACCAGTGGTTCATCGGCCTGAAGTGTGTCTCGCATAAGCCAGGCTGAAATCTTGAGGGAATCGTCGACGACTATCACTTTTTCCTCATTCGTAGAAACGGCTGTCTTCCCCGGCGACGCAATCACTGATGTCATTGCCACTCCAAACACGAATCCAATCACAACAATAGCTCGCATACAAACCTCCTGTCCGTTTTTCCTACCTTATAACAACTAAAACGGCGGCTGGAAGCCGCCGCAAGCGAAAAATGTGGCGTTGCCTTAGAGGTATGCCTTGTCAAACGCGATCAGCTTTCCATTTAATTCCTCGGCCAGCGCCCTGTATTTGGTCATATCTTTCTTCGTCCAGCACCCCTGTATCTGACCGGCAAGTGCTTGAATCGCTTGAAATTCCGGCACGATCAGCTTTTCTTTGTCCCGAAGCGATGCCGGCAGTGTACTGGTCGTCAAGTTCTTTGCCTTAGCCACCAACGTTTCAGTCGACCCGTCTAACCCTGCGAGGTTGTTCTTTGGTAAATGTGTATTCAAAATCAGATTGATTGTCACCACCAGACCGTCGAATTCCGGGTAGGGTGTCGGCAGGCAGGCTGAGGCGGTCTTTTCAAACGCCTCATGCAAATCGGGAAGCAACGTGTAGACGGAATCCTTGTCACTTGCCCTGCAAGCTGCGGCATATCGCTTTACCAAGGTGGCAAGTTTCTCGCGATTCATCAGAAACGCTGCCTTGCGATTGACATTCTTCATCCGGGCCTCAATACCGGCAATCGGAACAAATGCCTTTTCAAAGTTCGGCCCGGCGGCCAACAGTGCGTCGTAGTTACTGTCCGGATATGCGCCATGCCATACCGGCGCGATCACTTTGTGGAACCCCTCGAACTCTGATACTCCGACCTTTGTGGCTTCCGCCGATGGGCATTTTTCGTCTGCCGCCAGTACGACTGCCGCCATCAGGAGAACGACTATAACAAGTATGAGATTGCGCATCAATTCACCTTCTATCAACTAGGGGGCTAAATTACATTCGTTTCGTGATGCACCAGCCCTCGCGCAAACCGCTCGGGACCCAAGGAGGAGATGTCTATCGTCGGCTTCACGCCGGCAACGATCTCCGAGGTAACCACGCCGGCGGCCGGTGCGTGCATGAAGCCATGCCCGGAAAATCCGGTCACATGGAACAACCCGCCCACCTCCGAGTCCCAGCCGATAATAGCTTGGTGATCCGGCGTGGTCTCGTACAACCCGGCCCACTGGTTGGCGATCTCGGCCGTCTCAAGTTGCGGAATGCGATCCAGAGCCTTTTCGATAATCGTATCAGTGTAATCAGGTTCGATTGAAACGTCGAACGACGACTTCATATCTTTGTCCGCCCACCCCAGCAGAAGGCCTTTTGATTCTTTGTGAAAATACAGCCCGGACTTGACGTCGACTACCATTGGGAAAAACGGTTTGACAAAATCAAGCTCTCCAGTTGTAACGCACTGGCGCTTGAACGGCTCGAGCTTGATCTCGGCGCCTGCCATTCGGGCAATCAGCGCTGACCAGGGACCGGCGCAGTTGATTACCAGCGGCGTGCTAATATCCCCTTTGGTGGTGCGCACTGTGGAAATCTTGTCCGAATTCTTCCTGATGGCAGTTACTTCGCAGTCCATTTCGATGCCCACACCCATATCACGGTCTGCCCGCTCGTAGCCGCGAAGGAACTCGCTCGGGTCTCCGAGGCCGTCGTCATGGCAGAAAGTGGCCAGCTTGATGTCGTCAATTCTAATATGCGGAGCATAGGCGGGAATGTCTTCCGGTTTTAGAAGCTGCACATTCAACCCTACTGACTGCTGCAACTGGTACTGCTTCGTATATGTTGTAACATCGGCGTCATCGGATAGAGCAAACAGATAGCCGACCTGATCAAACAGCGCCTCAGAGCCGGTGTCCTCTTTGAACGAACAGAACAGCTTCTCCGAGAGCATAGACATTTCGATGTTGGCTTTGGTGCTGAATTGGGCGCGAATGCCCCCAGCCGCTTTCGCTGTCGATCCGGCGCCCAAAAACGGCTCTTTCTCGACGATCACGATTTGGCCGTACTTGCGTTTGGCCAAATAGAAAGCCACCGCGACACCGATTATTCCCCCGCCAACGACTACAACATCAGCCCGAGAGCGCATCAAAAGGTCCTCAATCTGTGGGCGTCTGCCACGTGATTCTTTTCACTAATCTACCAAATCGCGCCCAAAAGTCAAGACCTCCGATTCTCAGGTACGTCTCGGATCTGTTGCCTGACAAGCGATTAGAAGACTCGTTCACTCAGTTCTAACGACTAACCCCTGACCCGCGCTAATCTCGGGAATGAATTCCCTCTTAGTCTCTATTGCTCTTGAACAGCCCGACCACGTTTCCTTCCGGGTCGGCAAACATCGCAAAACTACCGAAGCCGGGAATGGGACTCGGCGGCACGACTGTCCGCCCTCCCTTCTGATTGATTCTGTCGAGGTAATTCTGGAGATCATCGACATGGATATAGAACGTGACTGCGGGTTTGTCGGTCGGCTTGCACTGATAAATTCCGCCGTCAATCGTGTTGCTGTCAGCGGTCTTGGCCATGCCGTAATTCATTGGGTTATTGGAATCGATCTTCCAGTCGAACAACTCGGCATAGAACGACTGAAGCCTGGCTCCGTCATAACCGGAGATCTCCCAATGGACAACCGGACGTCCCATAATCACGCCTCCTTCAGGATGAAGAGTATGTTTAGTACTTCAAAGTGCGCCGTCTATATAGTGTCAATAGTGGTGTGGACAGCTCTATGTTATAATGTACGCGTGGACGGCTGATTCGTCAAATCACTTTTTGTTCCCCCGGCTGGCTCCCCCTCACACCTGCCTTCTTGCTATCTCGCCCAGAGGAAAGTAGATTCGGCCCATGCCCCGCTTCCCAAAGCTGCGCGCCGACTTGGTTGCAGTTCCATCACAGGTGGATGGTGCAACTGTCTATACTCTTAAGGACCCGCTAACCGGGCGATATTTTCGGCTTCGGGAGCCGGAGTATTGGATTGTTCAGCAACTCGATGGCGAACATTCCCCTGGCCAAATCGCCGAGCAATTTCAGGCGAGATTCGATTTCGCACTTTCGACTGCCGATATCGACCAGTTCATCACGTCGCTGTCCAAACTGTTCTTTCTGGAGGACGGGCGCTCTGAGCAGGAGATTGCTCGTGCCGTGCGGGATGCGGCCCGACGTCGATCGCTCGGCTCGCGACTCTTGTATATAAAACTCAAGGGATTCACTCCCGGCCGTGCGCTTGATGTGCTGTCGCGATGGTATCGCCCCTTTCACAATCGCTTCTGGCTGACCGTGCAACTGGTGATCATCGCAATTGGCTTGGGACTATTGGTGGCTAATGGTTCGCAGTTCGCCGTGCGCTTGACCGAACTGTTCCATCTGACCTCGATAGTTACGATCATCATTTCGCTCTCGCTGCTGGTGAGTTTGCATGAGTTTGCCCACGCCGTGCTGTGCCGGTACTATGGTGGGCAGGTGAGGGAAATGGGGTTTCTTCTGATGTATCTCCAGCCCTGCTTTTACTGCGACATTTCCGATGTCTGGTTGTTTCCGAAGCGCTCCCAGCGCATGGCGGTCACCTGGGCCGGACTTCATTTCCAATTGGTATTTCTTGCCGTCTGCATGGTGATCTGGCGGGTCACCGTGCCGGGCTACCCGCTCAACGAACTTGCCCGAACCTGCGCGATCGTGAGTTGGATCACTTTCCTGTTCAATCTAAACCCGTTGATCAAGCTCGACGGTTACTACTTGCTGTCCGATTGGCTTGATATTCCCAATCTGCGCCTGAGAGCGCTCTCCTACCTTGGCAATATTTTCAAGCGGAAATTGCTTGGGTGGCCGATTGAACCGGCATCCGCCACGCCGCGAGAACGGAAGTTATTTCCTGCGTATGCTCTCCTTGGCGCAGCATACTCAACCTTGCTCGTGGTGCTCATCTTGAAGTGGCTGGCGGTCTTTCTGGCGGGCCTGCTTGGCGGACCGGGAATCCTCTTGTTGTCCATAGCGCTCGTGATTATCTTGCGGCAGAATATTCTGAAGCTGGCCCGCTGGGTTATCCAGCACGTTGTGTATATGAAGAATCTTCTGCAACATCCGGTTCGTCTCGTCACCTACGTTATCATTCTGGTGGTTGTCCTTGTTTTCGGATTCTTCGTACCGGTTCCGAATCACGTATCAGGGAAAGCCACCACGCAACCAATCGCCGAGTTTGGCATTTCGCTTGGTTCCGACGGAATTCTTGAGATGACCACGCGCATTGGCGGGGAGTCCCCGGAGCAGAGATCCAATGTCATCAAGGTCGTATCGAGCGACGTGGGTGTCGTTGGGCTTTCGCCGATCGTGCGGGAAGGGCAGCAGGTGCGCGCCGGAGACACGCTGGCGGTAGTAACATCCAATCAGGTGACCAACGATATTGCCGCCGGAATTGCGGACCTCCACCGTCTTGAGGGAGACTTGGCGCTGCTCAAGGCGCCGAAAAAGAGAGAAGAAATCGACGAGGCACAGGCCAAGGTCAACGGCGCTGAGGCTTACTACGACCAACTGGCCCGCGACCTGACGCGGACCGAAGAACTTGCCGCCAAAAACCTGATTCCTGCTGACAGACTGGAAGCGGCTCGCTCTGCCGCCGCAGTCGCCAAAGCGCAGCTCAACGACAAACTGTCCGCTCTCGCTTTGCTGAAATCCCCACCGCGGCCGGAAGAGGTCGCAGTTATCGAGCATGATATCACTCGCCAGAAGGCGCATCTTGACTACCTCACGTCTCAAGCCCAGGCTCAAGTGGTGACGACGCCGGTGGCCGGCACGGTCACGTTCAGCCTCCGACCTGAGACCATACTCAGCATAATTGACATTAGTTCGCTCGAACTGCATGTGCCGGTTTCTGATTTCGACATCAAGTTGATTGCGGCCGGGCAATCGGCGCACCTGAAGGTGCACTCATATGCCGACATATCGTTTGTCGGAACGGTTGTCAGAGTGCCGCGGTTCGCGATAGAAACCGGCGAGCAGATGCGCTTTCCGGTCGCTGTCGTGGTTGACAATAGTTCATCCTTGCTCAAGCAAGGGATGAGCGGCTACGCCAAAATCGAGGTCGGCAAAACCTCCGTGGTCGGGTACTTGTTCCGCAAACTGGCCTCCATGGTCTACGTCGAAGTCTGGTCTTGGTTCTAAACCACTTGTATACAGCGCTCGCATTGTGCCATAGCTCAAGTGATCTCATGCCCCAGAGGCGGTGACCCTTACCAGGTGTGTGACCGCAACCCTCGCATCCTAAATGACTTAATAATGCGGAAAAGTTTTCCCGGGAAGGGGGGATCGAATGCGAGTGGTCAAAGTAGAGTGCGACCCTCTATGGCTCTTGACATTCCGGCCGGTTATTCGTATAATAGAAAGCGACTGAGGAAAACTACAGATTCTGCATAGAGAAAAACTCCTCTCATGTGGAGGAGAGCACAAACCGTATGAAGGAGGTGACTACATGGCAAACTACAAGCTGACCGTCGAGGTTCTCGAGGTTCGTATTGCTCCACTGAGTCCGAGCCAGGGCGGCCAGTAAGAGATTCTTTAGACCGTGAGCATAATGCTTAGAAGCGGGCAGAGGTTACTCTGCCCGTTGCTTTTGTCCAAGAATCACTCCCAGCCGCCTGACTTCGGTCACTAGATTCTGCACCGAACGACGCTTGAGGAAAGCCGCTCGGTCGCCCTCGTTGCTGATATTCTCGGCGAGTTGCCTGATCATTTGAAGAGCCTGCCGCGAAGATGCGTAGCACTTCTCGTATGCCTTGTTCGCGCACTCAAGCTTGGCGCGTAACGCGAACGCGGCCGCAATCTCGGGGATGAGCCCCATACTCTGGGCTGGGGCCAGCGCCTTCTCCAGCCAATGTGCAGCTGCGTCTGGTTGGCTGCATTCGATCAGCAGTTCTGCTGCCAATGCGCGCACTCGTGGTAATTCAATATCCTCTTCCAAGGCCTGCAACGAACTCAGGGATTGCCCATACAAACGGTATGCCGAAGCAGTATCCCGTTGCTCCAAAAACCGTTCTATCCGATTGTAGGTAAGAAGCAACTTCTCACGGTTCAGACGGAGGCTGTCTGCAATCGACTCCGCTTCGGACATCAACTCCATGTCGTCGTTCAGGCGCGTGACTACCAACAGCGCCTGCAAACGAGTGTGACGGTCGTTCATTTCCTGAGCTACCTCAGCCGCTCTGTGGGCGTGTGTGAGGGCCAGAGCGTTGTCACCGATGAACAGGCGAATGTGAGCGCAGTGTATCAGGTAGATGGCCTCCAATTGTTTGTAGTCCATCTGGTCAAGAAGCGAGCGAGCGGCCGTTAGCGACTGAACCGCATTGGTCATCTGCCCAAGTCGCAAGTGGGCGCCCGCCAGGGTCAAATTCAATGTGGCCAGATGCGGCTTATCCTGAAGTTCAGCAGATAGCGCGAGGCCGTCTTCGAGATAGCGGATCGACTCCTTCACGCGCCCCAAAAGAAGCGTCATCTCCGAAAGATTCTCGAGATTAAAGAGCTGTTCTTTGCGAGAGCCGATACGGCAGTTGATGGCCAGTGACTCCTTGAGGCTCTCTACCGATAGCGCGGCTTGTCCGCTCACGGCATACACGTAACCAAGATTGTTAAGGGTACGAGCTATTTCGCCCGCATGACCAATTTCCTTCTTCAGTGCCAACGCAAGTTTCAGGAGTCGGATACTTCGATCAAAGCGACTCCGCTGTGATAATACTGAGGCAATGTTGTTGACGGTCGATGCAATCTCCGGCTTGAGGTCAAGACTGCGCTGTATACGTAACGCCGCACGATAATGCGATAAAGCGGCGTCCATATCCGAATTTACCCAGTGGATATTGCCGAGGTTGTTCAGCGTGTGCGAAATCTCTATCTCATCATTTAGTTCCCGGTAGATCGACAGCGCCTTTTCCAGTGCGGCAATTCCTGATCGAAAATCCTGCTTCATCTTGAACAGGTCGCCAAGGTCCTTGTGTGTTTCAGCCAGCATTTTGTCCGATGGACGATCGGCATACAATTCGATTATCTGCCGATAAATCTGTAGCGCCTTGTCAGCATCGCCGATTTCCTTAAACACGTCCCCTCTATGCATGAGAGCCTGGCGTACCGTAAACAATTCGTCTCGAAGCTCGGCATATGAAATGACTCTTCTCAGCACGCTCAGCGCTTGGTCCGCCTTGTGATGCGATTTGAGATCGCGTGCAGCATCACAGGCGCATCGTTCAGCGTTGGCGAGGTCGCCGGCCATCACATAGAGTCCGCTCGCACAGGCCGGACTGCCGGAGCTTTCGACCTGAGGGGCGAACCTGCGG
>Ga0315276_10000307_pt1 | contig 41264 bp, 40 predicted proteins | sample YL17G05_0_MG_FD_204542 | JGI IMG/M metagenome (GOLD analysis project Ga0315276, IMG submission 204542) | Sediment microbial communities from Yellowstone Lake, YNP, Wyoming, USA - YL17G05_0 | ecosystem: Environmental > Aquatic > Freshwater > Lake > Sediment | place: USA: Wyoming | collected...
CTAAACAATATCATTTATTTATAATTTTCTTTTTGTTTTTCTATTTATTTTTGTTTTTGTTTTTGTTTTTGTTTTTGTTTTTGTTTTTGTTTTTGTTTTTCTATTTATTTTTCTATTTGTTTTTCTTTTTCGTTTTCCACCTCTTTTATCAATTTGATTAAGTTTGATATTGACTAGTTTTATAAAATTTTTATCAAGCACTAATTGTTTTTCCGGTCCAGATAATTTTAATTTTTTTGGGGTTTCCATGTCCATTTCAATTGTATCCCGAAAACTAAATCCTAATGAATTATAAATGTTTTTTCCAATATGATCACTTCTATCACTATCATCATCTAAAGTAACATAATTAATGGTAGGAAATTGTAATTTTAAATAACATATACCATAAATCATTATTAATAATGCTAAGTTTTGTCCTCTATATTCATTTTCTGTAGAAAGCCATGATACATATAACATATCTTGGTCTTCTAAGTTTTGATATTGATTTCTTGTTTTTCCTGCCAATATACTTCCTATAGTATTACCTATTTGTAAGTTAGCAATGCTTTGTCTTTCATTATTGTAAATATCAAAAACGTATGTTTCATTAATAACTTTAAATTCTAATTCATATCCTTTTGTTCTAATTATTCTTTCTACTCTGTCGCATAACTCATTATATTCATTCATTTTATATATATTTAAATTACATATTATTTTATTTCTTTTTCTTTTTCTGGTTGAAGCAAAAATGTAAATATATTTGAAATACAATTTTTATTTAATCTACGTGATTTTCCATTTTTAGATGTAGTTATGTTGTTTAAACAAGTTGGGTCACTTTCTAAATTATTAATAAGATTTTTAATTGTTTTAAATTTTTCCATAATAGCCATAGAACTTTGACTACTTACATTTGGAATTTGGGATAATAAAATTTCACCTATGTTGTCTACTGTTACATTGTCTTTTTTTACACGTTTAGATACCTCACAATATTTCTCTATTATATTATTAGATGATGTTATATTATCTTCGGTGTTAGAATAATGTGGTTTTTTTTTATTTTTTTCTCTCTCCAACTTGTCAGCAAGATGTAGAATATAAGCAGAAGTTTCTCTTGTATTGCTAGTTCTATAGAGAGAAAACCCTTTAAAATAATTAATTGATATAATAGATGAAATTAAAGTCTGTTCTGTAATCCTACCTTTATATTTATATTTTGCATAATCTGACCATTCGCCTTCTATTAAATAAATAATATTATGATTATGAATGTTGCAATTGTTTAATCTAAATGACTGCTCTTCATATCGTCCATCATTTATGCTGGCTGCTAAATCTTTTAGTGATTTTCTCTCTATGATAATTAATTCATTGTCGTCATCATCTTTTAAAATTATATCGCCAATAGGCAGTTGTTCACTGGTAATTTTAATATTTTTATAATTTGAAGTTTCTAAGTTTTTATTACATAGTTCAATTAGTTCAGCCTCGCGATGGTCTAATAAAACTTTCATGTGTTGTTTACTAAATACATATAGAGAAGTGTTTAAGTATATGTATTTATAGTTTTAAGATTATTTTACATTAAATTTTAAATTAATTAAGTGTGTGGGGAATTTCCCCAAGGTCTAGGCCCCGGATTTGTTCTAAATATAAATAAATAATTTGGATTTGATGCAGGTGGTGCTAACCCAGGTGAAATATGAGACCTAGTACCGAAACTTCTTGAAAATCCCGTTGCTGATGGAGCAGACCCTCCTTTTTTATTTCCACCAAAATATCCTGCCTTAACCATTTTACCATCTAAAGTTAAAACACTACCTTGATACATTATGCCATTTGTCCCACTTGGACCTCCGAATTGTACTCTACGAGCTATAGCCGAACGACCTCCTGAACCTTTCATGCCATTTCTTTGAACCATTTTATAGTATATAATGATATAAAATATAAAATGAAATTAGTCTCTTAATTATTATTTGGACTAATGTTGTTAGCTCTTTGAGAATAACCACACGCTCGGTACCAACCACCTCCAGATGTTCTACCTACACCTCCCGAACATAAAGGATTTCTAGATAGTAACTGGTTTTTAAACATATAATCATAACCAGCAGTAGGTGCCGATGGAATTTTATTTAAATTGGTTGCCTTTCTCTTCAAATGATGTACAATTGAATCTCTGCGACCAGTTAAACTTACAGTTCCACCCATAATACCAAAAATCTTGGTGTTATTAGTAATTGAAGGAGTGCTACGCGCTCTTTTGCTTCCGCTCATGTATCCGACCATTTATATATATGCTTAATATTTTTTTTAATATACTAATTTTTGTTTTTTCTAAACTATTTAAACATTCCCTATTATAAATATAAATAATGGAGAACGAAAATCTAAATGGAAATTCAACAGAAGAATTATTTTTTAATCCATATAATCCTGTAAATCAAGAGATTACATTGAGCGAAGTTCAATCTATTCTTACTAAATATGGGATTACCGCACAACCTCATAACATTAAATTGTATCAGAGGGCATTTGTACATGTATCTTATACCAAACGACCTCAATTAGAAAATAAAGAAGCAAATGTTACAATTTCTGAAAGGCCTAGTGATTGTGTTAATCTTAAAACTAAATCAAATGAACGTTTGGAATTTATTGGAGACGGAATTTTGGAATGCATTACTAAATATTATCTTTATAGACGATTTCCTAAGGCAGATGAAGGCTTTATGACAGAAAAAAAAATTGCCCTTGTTAAAAATGAACACATCGGTAAATTAGCCCAACAAATGAGACTAAATAAATGGTTCATTATTTCTAAACACGCTGAAGAAAAAAATACAAGAAACAACCTTAAAAAATTAGGATGTCTTTTTGAGGCTTTCATTGGAGCGCTTTTTTTGGATTTTAATAAAATTTCAGTAAAGGATGAAGACGGATGGTTTGAAAATATTTTTGTTACAGGACCGGGGTTTCAAATGGCGCAAATTTTTGTAGAAGCAATTTTTGAAACACACGTTGATTGGATTGAACTTATTAATAATGATGACAATTATAAAAATATTCTACAAGTTAAAATTCAAAAAGAATTTAAAACAACACCCGATTATATTGAACTATCTCATACAGAAAATGGTTATGAAATGGGTGTATTTTTGTGTTTAGGAAAACAAATTTATGATATGAAACCAGAAGATGCTATAAATTATAAACAATTTAATAATTTTCAAAAAATTCAAGAATATCTTAATGAAAAAGGTCATGTATTTGTGTTTTTGGCAAAATATACTCACAAAATTAAAAAGAAGGCAGAACAGGCAGCTTGCCAAGAAGCAATCATGCTAATTTGTTAATTAATTAATTAAATACAAAAAAGTTTTATTATGCAAAATAAAACTTTTTAATGTCTTATTTTTATATATACATGTCATCCGAACTTTTAGCTAAATTAAAAGTAAAACCTATACCAAAACCTAAAACATCCGTTGAAGTTGTTATACCAGTTGCCTCAAAAAAAGAAGAGGTGTCTGTTAAAACTGTTATAGTTGACAAGCGCGGGGAAAGACTTGTAGATAGAGAAGCCATATTAGCAAGAATTAGAGGTACAAAAACAAAAATAAAAACACCTGAAATTGTTAGAGTTACCCCACCAATTGAGGCTCCTATAATAGAACAATCAGTACCTTTAATCACTGAAAAAGTTGCTAAACCAAAAACTAAAAAAAAAACTGAAAAAATTAAATTAATAATTAAACCAGAACTAACCGATGCAGTAGAAACTACACAACCTCCTACAGAACAACCTCCAGTAGAAACAGCACCAACTGTTATTAAAATTAAAAAGAAAAGAACTGAAAAACTTAAAATTGTACAGCAAGAAGGACCATTATCTATGCTTGTTATTAATGATACACCAATTGGGGAAAGAATTCCAGCACCTAAACCCAAAGTTCTCATAAGGTCGTCTGAATATTATCTAAATAATCGTCAAATATTTGTAAACTTTATATCATCTTTATTTGGACCTTATAAGCAACAACTTGTTAGAGATAAAAAAACATTTTCTTGTAGTGACCGAGGTAGAGCAGACAAAGAATTCGCTCTACTTACTCATCAAAATATTGTACGAGATTACATTAATTTGTATACTCCTTACAGAGGATTATTACTTTATCATGGATTAGGATCAGGTAAAACTTGTTCATCTATTGCTATAGCCGAAGGAATGAAATCTTCAAAACAAATCATTGTAATGACACCTGCTTCTCTAAGACGAAATTATATTGAACAACTTAAAGATTGCGGTGATAGTATGTTCAGAAAAAACCAATATTGGGAATTTATTGATACCAATTCACGACCGGATTTAATAGGACCTTTACAAGAAGTAATGTCATTAACAGCAGAATATATTATGCGTCAAGGAGGTGTATTTTTAGTAAATGTAAAAAAACCATCAAATTTTGATGATTTAGACACAAGTCAAAAACTTTTACTTGATAATCAACTCAATGAAATGATAAGATACAAATATAGATTTATTAATTACAATGGATTAAGAAATGAAACCCTCAAAACCCTTACAGAAAATTATACACTTAATCCATTTGATAATAAAGTAGTTGTCATTGATGAAGCCCACAATTTTGTAAGTAGAATTGTAAATAAATTGGGTAAAGGTGTCAATTTATCTACAAGAATGTATGAATATTTAATGGATGCTCAAAATGCAAAAATTGTATTATTAACTGGTACACCTATTATTAATTATCCAAATGAAATTGCAATCCTTTTTAATATGTTGCGTGGAAAAATTAAGACATTTACATTTAAATTAAATGTTTCATCTGAGAGAAAAATTAATCAAGAAGCACTACAACAACTATTTGTTAGTAAATTATATACTAGAAGATTAATAGATTATGTTCAGTACAAACCGGCTAATACCACATTAATTGTTACACGTAATCCGTTTGGATTTGTATCTAAATATACTAGAGGAAGTTACGAAGGAGTTAATTTAAATGATGGGGGAGACGTAACAGATGAAGATTTTGTAAGAACAATCACACAAGTGTTAAAAGCGGAAGGAATTGAAGTACAACAAGGAACTAGTGGTGTAAAAGTTGACTTTTATAAAGCGCTTCCAGATACTCTTCAAGATTTCAAAAATTATTTTGTAAATGTACAAGACAATAGTTTAAAAAATATGGATTTGTTCAAGAAGAGAATTTTAGGATTAACTTCTTATTTTAGTGATATTCAAGAATTAATGCCACGTTATTTAAAGTCAAGAGATTTTAGAGTTGTTAAAATTCCCATGAGTGACTTTCAGTTTGGTATTTATGAAGAGGCCAGAGCGGATGAGAGAGAACAGGCAGATAGAAAAGCCAGAAAAGCGAAAAAAGGTCCCAAAAAAGGACCACAAGGAGAAGATGTATTTGATGACACCTCGTCAACTTATAGAATTTTTTCAAGAGCATTCTGTAACTTCGTATTCCCGAGACCTTATATAGTAAGACCAATGCCTAAGACTGGAGCAACCATTACAGATGCGTTAGAAGAAGATGCAGACGAAGATTTATTAGATGGAGCTTCGGTTGAAGAACGTCTTGATAATATAGATGGAAGATATGAAGCAGATGATGCAAGAGAACTAGAAGATGAAGATAGAGAGATAAAAGACGCAACGTATGAAACTAGAATAAATGAAGCCCTTGTCGCATTATGGCAAAATAAGGATCGTTTTTTAACACATGAAGCATTAGAAACATATAGTCCTAAATTCCTTGCCATTTTAAATAATATAGAAGACCCAGAACACCGTGGATTAAATTTAATTTATTCGCAATTTAGAACATTAGAAGGAATTGGTATTATGAAACTGGTATTAATGGCAAATGGATTTGCAGAATTTAAAATAAGAAAGAGCGACGCAGGAGTTTGGAGAGTTGAAATTAATCCCGAAGACTTGGGAAAACCTAGATTTGCATTATACACAGGAACCGAAACATCTGAAGAAAAGGAAATAATTAGAAATGTTTTTAATAGTGCTTGGAAATATGTTCCAGAAAGTATTGTTGAACAATTAGAACCAATATCAAGCAACAACTTTTACGGAGAAATAATTAAAGTATTGATGATTACCTCTTCTGGAGCAGAAGGAATTGATTTGAAAAATGTAAGATATGTGCATTTGACAGAATCATATTGGCATCCTGTACGCACTGAACAAGTCATTGGTCGCGCGCGACGTATTTGTAGTCATAATGACTTGCCCGAAGCATTGAAAACTGTAGAGGTATTTTTATATTTAATGACTTTTACCCAAGAACAAATTAGAGATGAAGGCGCTCGTGAATTAAGACTTAAAGATGTTAGCAAAATTGACAGAGTAACACCAATTACCAGTGACGAATCTCTTTATGAAATTTCTACAATTAAAGCCGACATCACCAAATCTATTATGAAAGCAGTTAAAGAGGCAGCAATTGATTGCACACTTATGGCAAAATCCGCGGGCGAACCACTACAATGTTTTGGATTCAGTGGAGCAAATCCGAATAATTTTTCTTATTTACCCTCAATGACCGAAGAGCAACAAGATAGTGAAGCAATGGTTAATAGACGAGTAGAAAGAATTAAAGCATTTGAAGTTACATTATTAGGAACAAAATATGCTCTAGATAAAATTACAAATAATTTATATGATTTTGATAGTTATGAGTCAGGAAATCCAATTTTAATTGGAAAATTAGAAGTCGTTGTGGATCCAGACAATGGTACAAAAATGTATAGAATAATACCTATTTAATTCTCATGTTATTAATGCATTCTAATATGTCCATTTGATTTAATAATACTTTGTCTAATTTAGCATTTAAAAGTTTCATTTCTAAATTAATGTTCTCAATTGAATCATCAACATTTTGATTGTTTGTTTTATTGTTTATTATATTGGTTGTTGTATTATTTGTTTTTTTAAATTTGCTTAATATTGATGTATTATCAATTAAATTATTATTTTCTTCATCATTTTCTCTCTCGTAAGTAAATACAGAATTCTGTTTTTCATTAAAACTTACACGTGAATTTTTGCTAACATCTAAAGAAACAACATGGTCATCGTTTAGTGATGTTTCACTTCCAATTTTTAGATTTATTACATTTGTAGAATTATTAGTTTTAATATTTGAATTAGATTTTATTCCAGATGTTTTGCTAGTTCCAATCCACTCGCTTGCAACTTGTGTATCCTGTCTATCTAATACTTGATTTAGTTGATTTTCACGAACTGACATTGCTCTTGCTAATAAAACATCCATGCTTTCTTCTAATGGAGAATCTTTTACATCTGCAAAATTCATCTCATTCATGATAGGTTTATTAGATGGACCAGTGAATTCATTCTTTTTTTTTTGCAATTCGTTGTCAAAATTCTTTTGTCTTAATTCTTGAATTTCCAAAGCAGTGTAAGGTTCCTGTTTTCGTTTATAATCATCTAACATTAAAACCATCAGTCGGATGGCTTCCTTATTTTTTTCAACTAAATTATAAAATCTACCTTGTGTAGAAATTCCAATCAATGTTTTTTCAAATTTCTCTTGTATTTCTAATTTATATTTTGGATTTATTCCGTCAAATATTTTTTGCTCACTCAATAAACTCCATATAAATTCTTTATTTACATTACTTAAAAAATCTGTCATTTATAAACAATATTAATTAAATACTTTATATTGTTTAAAATTTTATAGGATTTTATTTAATTTTTATAGGATTTTATTTAAATTTTATAAATCTTTATTAAAATAATCAGAACGCAATAATTCCATTTGATGATCACGAATTGTACTTTTTTTGAAAAAATCTATATTTTTTCTATCAGTTAATAATTCAATAATAAAGTATAATGAATACATTCCACACTCTGTATCACCTAATTGATGTTCTTTTGGGTAATTTCCAGTGATTTCAAAATTAATTCCTAATTCTCTCCCCTGTGAAGCTACGCGTTCTTCAAAAACCTTAATTTGTTTTGGCGGAGGGTCCCCATTACTATCAAAATAAAAAATATATTTTTGTTTTACATCAATGAATAATGAAATCCAATGAGAACCATCTTTATAATGCGGATCTGTATTAAAAATAATTCCTATTTTAGTTTTACCATCTTTTAAATAATCATTTAAAACAAATTTACACAATTCTTCCCAAACACATTCACCATACATTTGTACTGTATCAAAATCTATTGGAGACGGTCCTATAAATGCAAAATTAGGAAATGCTGTCTCATATTGTTTCATGACCTTTTCTATTTCTACACTAGAAAGCCATTCATTCTTATTTTTAATCCATGTAGTTGGAGATTTTGGAGCAAATGTATATTGAGTAAGTTCTTTATCTAAATTGTTATGGATAAATTTTTGACGCAACCAACAAGATTCTTTGTCACACACATCGCTCATATTATCTTTTAAACTTGTCCATATCTCTTTACTATTATTACTTGTAATTAAATGATCAGGATGCCGTTTATTCCAATAATTCCTTAATTTCATTAATGAAGAATCAGAATAACATGTATAATCATTTACTTTGCCATTAGTTGTTGGACTACAATTTAATTTTTTAAATGTTTTATTATTTGTGTTTGTATTTGTATTTGTATTTATATTTTTATTTTTATTTTTATTTTTTTTCTTATTTTTATTTTCTGTAAGTTTTTTCTTTCTTGTATTCATTTATAATTTATCAATATTTTCTTTTTTAACATAAGTTTTCTCTCTTTTCGGTCTAATGCCTTTTGTTTTTAATGATATGTCATTTAAATTAATCTCTTTATGTTCTGGATAAACAATCGGTTCTTTAAACGGAGTAGTTTTTAAAACAAAATGATCTAATGTAACCTTTTTTGTTTCATTTAATGTTTTAAATAATAATTCATTTGGATTCATTGTATTATTTGTACTATTGCCAGAGCAATCACCTAAAATATCATCTAATAAATCATCATAATAAGTCGTATTACTAGTATCAACTAAATCACTGACATAATGTTGTTGAAGAATATCTCTCTTGTCAACAATCTTAAAGTAGTCTATAAGAGAGATTATGTATTCAGTGAATATACCTTTGAGTGCAATATTATCAAAATCATTTCTTAACATTTTACGTGTTTCATTAATTATTCGTTTTTTATAAAATCTTCTATCTACTTTACTTATTTGTTTTGGTTTATTTTTTTTAATGTTATATTTATCATAAAAATGTGGGCTTGTTAAACATTCCAATGTAATTAAATCTATGTTATTTGATATATCCATTTTATAAATCTATTAATTTAAACAAATTTATAAAATTAAATTAATTAACGTATAACAATAAATAAATTTAAATTAAGCGTCTTTTAATTGTTGACGCGTATAATTATTAAAAACATCACTTCCAAGACCCATGGGATTTGGATTAAATGGTGCTAAACTCGGAACAGAAAATAACCCCGGAAATGGCTGTTGAATTGACTGACCCTGAACCTCTACATTATACAAGTCACTATTACTAGATGGTACATATGTTGATTGATCACAGTATTGTATAGCAAATGCTTCATTTCTTAATACTGATTCTACATCTACATTTGTAGCAAACCCAGACCATGGACCTTGTGCGTTACCCGGATTGAATGTTTTTCCAATATTATACGGAGCACTAGTAATAATTGGTGTGTTTGCCTTTTTATATTGGTCAACCACCGGAAGCAAACTATATTTTGTAGAAACTGGTCTAGGACTAAATTTAGCATCCAAATAACCAGACGGAATGTTTCTATTAGAAATTCGTTGATTTAATTCCTCATTGCGATTTAAATTGCAATAATAAACACCTTCAAAAATTCCATTACTATTCATATTTATAATATATACATAATATAATTTAATAAATTACCTAAAGAAACACTACTAAAGTAGTTAAGGTTATGTGCGGCATATTTGCTCTTTTAAACAACTATGGACATTTTGAAGATGAAAAAATTAAAGACTGTTTTGAAAAAGGAAAAAACAGAGGACCAGAACATTCTGAACTTTTAAAAATAAATCAAGGGCTTGAACTGGGATTTCATCGTCTAGCAATTAATGGACTAAATGAAAAATCAAATCAACCCATGTGGATAGATAAAATTTGTCTAATTTGTAATGGAGAAATTTATAATTTTAAAGAATTATTTTCTATGATTGGTGAAACTCCTGTAACAAATTCTGATTGTGAAATTATTATTCATCTTTATAAGAGATTTGGAATTGAATACGCTATATCACTTCTTGATGGATACTTTTCATTTATCATTTATGATACGACTTGTGAAAATAAACCAGTTGTTTATGTTGCTAGAGATGCGCATGGAGTAAGACCACTTTATATTATGAAACCATCTACAAAACATCTAGAGATTGATTTAAGTCAAACAGAATATGATTTTACTTGTGATACATCAACACAAATTTTTGGATTTGCGTCTGAGTTAAAAGTTCTTTCCGATTTTCTAACACAAGATCGGGCAATTCTATCACATGATTCAAACATTTATGATATTCAACAATATCCACCAGGAACTTATTCTAAATTAATTTATAATTATGAATTTTCTTTTGAAATTTATGCTAAAAAATATTCATCACATTACTTTGATACTCATTCAACTTTAAATGACAACCATGTTACAGTAGATGAATGCTATGTTATACATAATATCATTTATCAATCACTTTGCGATGCTGTTAAAAAAAGAGTAGTGGGAACAACTGATAGGCCTATAGCATGCTTGCTTTCTGGAGGGCTTGATAGTAGTTTAATCGCTGCACTTGTATCAAAATATTATAATAAACAACTTGAAACATATTCTATCGGAATGGAAGGAGGAGAAGACCTTAAATACGCGAGAATGGTAGCCGACCATATTGGGTCTAAGCACACTGAAATTGTTTTGTCCGAAGATGAATTTTTTAATGCAATCCCTGAAGTTATTAAAACAATTGAAAGTTACGATACCACTAGTGTTCGTGCAAGCGTTGGTAATTATCTTGTAAGTAAATACATTTCTGAACATAGTGATGCTAAAGTCATTTTCAATGGTGATGGGAGTGATGAGGTAACTGGAGGATATCTATATTTTCATGCTGCTCCCGATGCGTTGTCATTTGATTGCGAAATTAAGCGTTTGTTGAGTGATATTCATTTTTTTGATGTACTTCGCTCTGATAAATCAATCTCTTCACATGGACTTGAACCTAGAACACCATTTTTGGACCGTCAATGGGTTCAAACTTATATGTCAATACCTCTTAAATATAGATATACCCCAACAAAGATTGAAAAATGGTTATTGAGACAATCATTTAAAATCATGGACCCTAATCTACTTCCCGAGAAAGTTTTATGGAGAACAAAAGAAGCATTTAGTGATGGTGTAAGTAGTCAAGCAAAGTCTTGGTATGAAATTATCAATGACAGGGTAAATGAATTTGTTCAAGGATTAAAGTTTTATTATCACTTGCAACCCAAAACAAAAGAACAATTTTATTATAGAACATTATTTGATCATTATTATCCAAATTGCGCCAATGTAGTACCTTATTTTTGGATGCCTAGATTCGTAAATGCAAATGATGCTAGTGCGCGTACACTTAATGTTTATAAAAACACGGTAGAACAATAATTAAATTTAAATTAATTCTTTTTATATGTATATGAACATCATAATTAAACAAATTTATAATTATAGTATTTATGTTTGGTACATACTATATTTTCTATCATTTTTAGGTCTTTATTCTAAAGCACCACAATATTTAACAACTGTAGATTTACTCTTACGCATGTATGTAAGTTTATTTTTAATTATTCGGTATAATCCTTATACAAAGGTCAAATTTACTGAGTTTGATAAAAAAATAATATTTTCAGCAGGAGTTTTTTTAATATTATCAACTACCATAACATCTGCGTTTGTTGCGAGTTTTAAAGAAAAAACTTCTGAACAAGCCCAAAATTATTTGAAAAATATAAAATAAATATCACAAATTAATAAAATACTTATTTAATTTATTAATTTTAGGACATATAAAATTAAATTATTAATAATTGCTACACTCTGAATAACCTGATTCAGAGTTTAACTATAAATTATCATTTATTATTTAAATATGGATTATGGGAAGGTTCTAAAAAGTTGAATATGTGTTCGCTGATTCCATTCCACAAACCTCAACATTTTGTTGTAAAAGAGAACCTGTTTTAATTTGTGACATATTTTGCAAACGTTCTTTCGCTTGTGGTTGTTGTAGACAAATATTACGCGGTACTTCTTGTTCTGTCATTATATCAGGTGTAGTTTGAGAAATGGTTGAATCATAATCATTTGCTACATCAATGTTGTCTGAACATGTTACATCAATGTTCGCTGAATATTTAACATCCTCATTTTTGACTTCAGCAATCGGTTGTTCAACATAAGTGAGTTGCTTAGACAAATTAGTAAGATGATTGAGGGCCAAATTATAATCCTTAAAATTTTCAAACATAACTTTTCCTAATTGCGCCGGTGTAATAATTTTTTCACGCAATTTGTTAATACTTTCAATTTCAGGTTTGGACAATTTAGTGTCATAAAAGAATTGAATCATTTCTATAATAGTTGCGTTAGTGCATTTATTAAATTTAGATATAATATCAATTCGTCCGGGTCTAATAAGTGCTGAATCAAGTGTATCTGGCAAATTAGACGTCATGATAATAATTCTTCCGGGATTTTCTAAAACTCCATCCAACAAATTGAGCAAGAATGATAAATCAATAGAAAGAGTATTTTCTATTAGTGGTTGTGGTAGTTGTTGTTGTAGTTGTTGTTGCTGTTGTGGGGTCATCTTATTTTGACTGGGTGAAGGCGGGGGATTGTTAGGAATATAAGGGTTTCTAATAGGAGTACATGGTGCAATAGAATTTCTCTCTTTGACAATGTTACTTTGACAGTCAACGTCTTCCAAAACATAAATTCTCTGATTCAGAGGAATAGAAAAAGATTCGCTTTGCATAGTTTGATGATTGAGTACATGTACTGTTTCATTAAAAAACAGATTTTCAAGTTGAATTTTAGTAATGTCATTGTTAAGATTGATATTGAAAATGTGTCGCTTGGTTTCATTTGCTAGACATTTAATAGTAGATGTTTTTCCTGTACCAGGGTCACCAGACAAAAGAAGACCAAGAGTGTACGGTATTCCCTTTTCATCATACCATTTTTTATTTCTAGTAAAAAATTCAACGCGATTACGAATTGCAACAATCTCTTCTCCAAATAAATTAGTAAATTTTCTATTTGTTTGAAATTCTTTCATTACAAACACGAAATTCGGTGGAAGTTTAGTGAAATCCTTTACACCATTAACTGATGTAGGAGCAATCATTGGATGTACATTAAAAAAGAAACGCTTATTTCCTAGTTTATTTTTAATTGCAATTTGGTAATTGGTTTTGATACAATCTAAAAATTTTCTCAAATCTTCAGTGGTTTTATTAAAACTATAAATCTCAATCACTTGAACAATTTTTTGGTCGGTATCAGCACCTTGATTTTCCTGTGACATTTTAGCGAAAATGTCTTCTTCAAGATTAATTACGTCAGTTTGATTAATTATAAAATTGCGTTTTGTATATGCAACATGCAACGTGTTTTTATTATTCGTAATGTAGTCAAGCAATGCTTGACCAACCACATTTTCTACATCTGAAATGCAAATATGAATAGTAATTGACGATGATTTGACTTTGTATTTATTGTCTGTAACATCCTTTGTTACATTTTCTAAAATGTTTTTAGTTGATTCAAATTTAGCATTTATTTTGGTATTAACAAAATTAATTAAAATTGGAATATGTCTAATTATAAAATCTGCAAATTGAGCAACAATAAATAACCATATAATCTCTTGAAATCCACTTTGTGAATTCGGACTAGCCCCATTTAAATTTTTAAGCATCATTGTAGACATTAAATTGTTTTTTAACATGTCAATTGGATTGCCACCCATAATATTCATGCCGTTCATTCCGTTCATTTACCCTGTTTGTATATAGATAATGGATTATTTATTTAAATTGCTTATTTTAAGTATTTAATTGATTTTTTCTAGTTTTTCTTTTATTATTTTCCGAATTCTTTCTTGTTCTATCATTTACATTTAATCTGAAAAAATTATTTAAATGTGAAATTATTTTTTTTCCAACTATTACATCAATCTTTTGTTCCATTTCATCTTTTTTGATTGGTTTAAAATTAGTAGAATTCATGTGGTTAACAATGGCGCTTACAAATTCTCCTTTTGATTTAGTAGTCAACTTAATATTGTCATAATATCTCTCTGCCATTTCTTTAAATTCCATGTTATAGTAATATGGTTTTACATTTATATAATAAACATTCTCACTTTTCATTTCTTCATGATATTGGTCATCTAAAAAACAAATCTTTGTATCTTTAGGCATTTGAGTACATCTTAAAAAATCAGTAATTGTTTTATTATGTGTTGTTCTACACATTTCTATTTGTTTGCCTTTCACTTTAAACGCGCATATGACTTTATCAAATAATTTATAATTTAATTTATTTTCAAAATAATCCTTTATTTGTATTGTCCAAGAACGTGGACCTTGATTATTTGTATATATCATCACTTGGATTTTATTATTTTTTTCTTTTTTTTCCTTTAAATATTTCAAAATTGTAAAAATTTTTGGACGAACGAACTCAGGAAATACATCCAATAAATTATAAAATTCTGTACTAGACAAATTTTTATTTAATTCGGCTTCTATAGCAGAAATAAATATAAACAACTCTACAAAACACCCGAGAGTTTCATCTAAATCAAATACTACTATTTTAAAATCAGGGGTTGCCATTTATAATGTAGAGAGAATAAATTTTATCATCCTATTGTATTAGAACCATGTCAAATCAATTAAACAAGGATGATTACATGACAATTTTAAACTATTATGGGATACCGTTGGATAAAAGTCTTTCAAATAAAGATATTAAAAATAAAGCAGAACATATTTTAGCAGATAAATTATGTAAATGTATTAAAAATGTTCAAAAAAAATCTAAAACATTAAAAGAATCACGCGCAATTGCCATATGTAGAGACGCTGTATTACATAAAAAAGGCGTTGAAACCACAGGTTTTACTTGTAAAAAGAAAAAAACACTCATGTCAAAGAAAGGCAGTACGCACAAATTATACAAAGTAAAATATAATACTAAAGGAACTAAAAAAAGAAAATCAAAAAAAATCAAAAAAATCAAAATTTTTAATTAATATAACCAATTTATTTATTTACATAATCTAATAATTTGAGCAAAACCTTTTCGTTTTTATTTAATTTCTGAAAAATCAAATTTTCATCCATTTTTATGCAAAACATACGGTTCATGAAATTTTTACATGTGATTAATACAGAATCATTAATTATTCTTATATCACATATTATTCCTCCATTTGTGAGTTTCAAAGATGACGGATCCGACAAATTAAACCATCTAATATAACTACCATAATGCAAGTCGTCCAACTCATCTACGAAACGATATTCTTTTAATTTTATTAATAATATTTTAATGTCCTCTTTTTTAAAATGAAGTTTTTGGAGTAAATCATTTTTTATTGATTTTATTTTTGAATTATCTAGTTTTATTAAAGAATTATTATCATCGTTATCTAATGTTTTTAAAAGATTTTCTATATCTATTTCATTATCCATTTTTGACATTTATTTTAGATGTTATAAATAATGGATATATAAATATATAGTTTAACAAATGTTTAAGATAATATTAAATATAATTTAAAATTATCTAAACTTATTAAATTAAATGAAGGTATATGCGCTTGATATATGTCCAAATGAAAATACTGGATTGTGTAATCAATTGTATTCAATTGTTTCTTGAATACAACATTGCATTAAAAATAACATCAATATCATGGTCATAAACAAATTTTTAAACTCTATTAAATCAAACAATTATTCTAATATTAATGACATATTAAACATTGATAAATTTAATCATTTCTTAAGCAAATATTCGGTATTTGTTGTAGATCACAATAATATTAATTTTAAAATAGAACAAGCATTTTTGAACTATGAAGAGTATGAATTCAAACGAAATTTTTCAGATGTTACAAATTTTATAATAAATAATTATTATAAAAAAAACGATTTATACATTCCAGAGAATTCGCAATTAAATTTAATTACAAATAAATTAAATAACACAAACTCGGTAGATTTAAATATTAAATATAATTTAAATAATGGATTTTTTTATGAAAAATACATAATCAAAGATAATAAATTAATTGATAATGTACATTTAAATTTTGACAATTTAAACTTTGAAGGAAATTTTTCTTATGTTCAAAACGAAACATTCTTTAACATTTTAAGAAACATCCCATTTAATGAAACTATAATAAATAAATCACAAATTACAATTAATAATCTAATTAAACCAAATAAAACTTCATTAAACACAATTCATTTGCGCATAGAAGATGATGTATTAGATTTTTATAGTAACTATCTTGATGTCAAGAGAGATATATTAAAAAATAAAATAGAAAATAAATACATAAATATTATTAAAAACTATTTTGATAAAAATGATACAATTATTATATTAACATACGATATAAATAATGAAGTAATTAAATTTTTAAAATTAAATGGTTATGATTTTATAATTAATAATGAAAAAGACAAAGATAGAGAAATAAGTGCAATAAATGATTTATTATTAGGAGAACGTTGCAATAAATATTATGTATGTGTGTTGGAATCATCTTATAGTTATACTCTTTTGTCGCGAATAAAAAAAAATCCAAATGTAGTAACAATTCAAATACAATTAGAACAATTAGATAATGACGAAGAAATTGTCTAATTTATATTTTTAATTTACCATATAGAACCAAATGCTCCAATGCCATCATTTGCCGCCATTGGTTCTTGAACCATTCCGGGTTGAGCTGCGCCAACTAAGTGATTGGGCTGATTCATATACATCTGATTGTAATCGGGCAATGTTTGCTTAGGTAAAGCGTATTCATTAGTTTGTGATTTCATGTTAGTCATATGAGCCATTGGTGGAGGCATTGTTGACATCCCTAAATAATCAGATTGACTTGGTTGATGTGATAGAGGTTGGGTTACCTTTACATTTCCAGTTTTTTCATCTTTTTTAAGGGTTGAATCCCCACTCCAAAGTTCCATGATTCTATCTGATAGAATCCTAATCTTATCACCTAATTTAGTTTGCAATGTAAGTAAAATAAACACAAAAGAGAGAATAAAAGTTATTTCGTTAAAATCTTTATAAGGCGAACCGCTATATGTTGGAACATATGATATTATTCTATTAATAAACCAAAATGATAAAACTATAAAGACAATTTGAAATAGAGACTCGGCTAAAATTTCTAAACTTCCCTTTTCTTCATCCACTTCCGGTACATACGTTTTTGTCACTTTTAATATAAGCATTAGTGGAATTATAGACAATACCGTATATTGCATCATGTTTAACATTGAATTTTTATTATCATCATTAAAATCAAATACATATTTGAAAAATCCTAATGTTTCTTTAGAAGTACCTTTTGCCGTTTCCGATAAACTATCCATATGATTTATAACAAGAAATTAAAAACAAATTAACATTATAATAATATAAAACTAAATTCATAATAATATTAATAATGTTGAAAAATCTAGCACGACACAATAAAATTAATATTCAAGATTCTTCAAAACCATCACATGATGAAAATCAATATTTATTATTAATTAAAGAAATTTTAGAAAACGGAACAATGGAAACTGGAAGAAACGGAAAGGCTCTTACAGTTTTTGGTGCAGCGATGCATTTCTCTCTTGAAAACAATACAATTCCATTTCTAACAACCAAAAAATTAGCATGGAAAACTTGTTTACGTGAACTTTTATGGTTTATTAGAGGACAAACTAACAACAACATTTTGAGAGAACAAAATGTTCACATTTGGGACGCTAATGGATCTCGTGAGTTTTTAGATAGTAGAGGATTAAATTACGAGGAAAATGATCTAGGACCTATATATGGACATCAATGGCGACATTTTAATGCAGAATATACTGACTGTAATGCCGACTATACTGATAAAGGCGTTGATCAATTGGCATACATTATAAACTCTCTGAAGAATCCTAAAGAGAGAAATTCTAGAAGATTGGTCATGTCCGCATGGAATCCTTGTCAGTTAAATAATATGGCACTACCACCGTGTCACATATTGTGTCAGTTTAATGTAAAAGATGGAAATAAATTATCTTGTTCTCTCTATCAGCGAAGTGTAGACTTATGTGTCGGAAGCCCAATTAACATAGCGTCTTACAGTTTTCTAACACACTTAATTGCTCATCATTGTGATTTAATAGCGGACGAGTTTGTATATTATATGGGAAATGTACATATTTATGAACAGCACATAAATGGAGCAAAAGAACAAATATTAAGAGAACCATTGCAATTTCCAAAAATTTCCATTAAAAATAAACATGATGATATTAATGATTATAATCTAGATGATTTTGAAATATCTAATTATGAGTGTTGCCCTGTAATAAAATTTGAAATGATTGCATAATAAACAACTTAATTGTTTATCACAATAATAAATATTATATAAACATTAATTTAATTATTTTTATAAATAAAAATTATAATTAAATGCAAAAACTAATTTAGATAAATGATATTTATGATAAATATAATGAGTGGAAGTAATGCCTTGGCAGCCGCAAAACGCAGAAGAGTTGACGGATCATCAAAACCTGTTGCTCCAGTAGCAAGACCAAATAATTCTCAACAACGTCCGCAACCACAACCTCAATCACAAAACAGGGCTCAGCCAAATGTAAGGACCCAACCAAATCAACCAAATTTAAGAACTCAGCCACCTAACAATAACAGACCAATTGATCCCCGACAAGTAAATAGACCTATTGATCCTCGCCAAGTAAATAGACCCAATGCTGTAGTAGATAGGAATCAATTCAGTGCTCAAGCAAATAATGTTGAACAAACAAATAATGTTTTTATAATTCCACAACCACCACAAGGAGTTAATCCATTAGAATTATTATCGGTTCATCATATGTATATAAATAAGATGGCAAATCATGTTCCACCTGCATTGGATGCACTTGGTGAAAATTTCAATGAAATGTCTGCCAATTGTGATAATTTAAATGACCGATTGGAATTGCTTGAATTAAGCGTAGAAACGAATAACAATAGTAATAATAATTCAACCATCAATGATACACTAAATGATAATGTTAATAAACTAGCCGAACAACATTCTTTAATTACATCATTGTCTAACAGCATTGAAGAATTACAATCAAATTTAATAGGTTTAACTTCTTTAATAAATCAAAAGGAAAATGATATTAATAAATTAAAACAAGACTTTTTTAAAAATAATGAATCATTTATTTCAGAAATTGAGACACTAAAACAGACAATTTCAGACCTTCAAAATCATAGTGTTCCCATGGAAACAGATGAGGTTGATGTTGTTGCGGATGAGGATGAAGTTCAAAATGAAGAAGGCGAAGGCGAAGGCGAAGAAGGCGAAGGAGAAGAATAATTTAATATTAATTAAATTAAAATTAAAAACATTAAAAATAACATAATAATATGTAATTTGATAATATTTAAATACATGTTAATAATTAAACATTATGAAATTAGTAATTAATAATTCTGTAAAAGCAACTAAATTTTCAAATATATTCAATAATTTAAAACATTTCACAGAAACAATGAATTTACATTTTTCAGAAAATGGACTCTATGTTCAGGGAATGGATAAAACACATTGTTGTTTATTTGAATTTAAAATAAATAAATCATGGTTTGATATTTATGAGTTTGATGAAATAGACGCTCATAAAATAGGAATATCAACAATTATTATGCATAAAGTTCTTAACATAAGAAATGAGGCACAGTCAATTATTATTAATTATTCAGGAATTCCAGACAAATTGAGCATTTGCTTTTCTAATTTCAATAAAGAGACAATTAAATCAAATTCAACATTTAATAAAAATATTGACATGCCATTAATTGATATTGACGTGGACATACTTTCAATTCCTCATACAGATTATGAAGCAGAAATTACAATCGGGTCGGCCGTCATGAGAGAAATTGTAGAAGAATTGTCTATTTTTAATGATAAACTTGAAATTACATTAAATGAAGATGTAATTATTTTAAAATCATCCGGCATTGAAGGTGAATTAGGAATTACGATAAAGAATGATGACATTATAGAGTACGCAATTATTGAAGATGGCAATTTAAAACAATCATATAGTTTAAAATTCTTCAAATTAATGACAAGTTTTAATAAATTATCAAACGAAGTAAATTTAAATTTTTCTGGAGGAGCACCCATGTTAATGTTTTATTCGTTAGATACAGATGAACCAGAAATAAATTATATCAAATTTCATTTAGCGCCCTATATAGATGATTAGTAAAAAATCTAAAATAAAATTATAAATCATAAATAAGTAATGAATTTTATAGTAGCGGCATTAATATTTTGCATTGTTTTATTTATTTATCTTCACATATTTTTTCAATTAAAAACAAGTAATGATTTAGAGATATATGAAATTGAACAACCTTCAAAGAATACGATGGAAGAAATATGTGATTTGAAACAACCAGTTGTATTTGATTTTAATAATGTGAGTCTAAATGAAACGTGTAATCTAAATTCTATTACTAATAACTACGGTGCATTTGATGTTAAAGTTAGAAATTTAAAAAATAAAGATGACCAAAATGAACTTTATATTCCGATTACATTAAAAGCCATCAATCAATTATTTTCAAATGATACTGAAAATAAATACATAACCGAAAATAATCAAGAATTTTTAGAAGAAACAGGATTAATTAAGTGCTATAAATACAATGACGCTTTTTTAAGACCTTATATGGTTTCTGAATGTGAATACGATTTAATGACTGCGTCAGACCAAACTACTACACCATTTAAATATGACATTAATTATAGGAATTTCTATTTGATTACTCAAGGAAGTGTTAAAGTTAAATTAGCCCCTCCCAAAAGCAAAAAATATTTATATTCAATTAATGATTATGAAAATTTTGAGTTTACTTCTCCAATTAATCCATGGAATATACAACATCAATATCGCCCAGATTTTGATAAAATAAAATGTTTGGAAATTGTTTTAAACCCTGGGTCTGTATTATTCATTCCTTCTTTTTGGTGGTACACTTTTCAATTTACAGAAAAAACATCACTTTGTACATTCAAATACAGAACATATATGAATACATTCGCAAATGTTCCGAAATTTGTAATGAAAATATTACAATCCCAAAATGTAAAAAGAAATGTTGTTAAAAAATTTGATAATTCAAAACATACATTAATTGAAACTAAGCAACCTGAACAGGAACAATCATCACATGTGCAAATACAAGAAAACCAAGAAACGCAACAAGTACCTCAGACAGAAAAGAGAGATTATAGCAAGTTTGAAGTTATAGAACACTCCGACAACAACATCAAATAATACACAGCACAAAATAACAAAATAAACCATTTATTATTTTCTAATAATATTTAAAATTGATCTGCCATATTATTTAAAAAAAGAATTTAAATAATATGTTGCGAAAAATTCACGTAGATGATAGAAATTATGAAACATGGAAATGGTTTGATGGATTTTCATTAGAACCTGTCACATGTGATTTAGAACCATTAAAACTTAAATTATTTACAGAAGACATAATTGAAATAAATCAAGAAATACCTACTTTAATACATTCAAGTGTTCGTCAAATGAAATATATGCCAGGCATTCTAGTTTTGTCCGGAAAAACATATGGTCGTTATAAAGATAAACTATTATATAAATGTATTCCAGATGACAAACGATTGCCAGATTTCTTAATACCACATAATAATAAAACTCACACATTCAATAAATACAAACTAAATAATTATGTAACATTTTCATTCTTTCAATGGGATGATGATAATAAACATCCCATTGGCAAAATTACTAACAACCTAGGAACAGTTGAAATTTTAAATAATTTTTACGAATATCAGTTGTATTGCAAAAGTTTATATGCTTCTATTCAAGATTTTACAAAAATTACTATGGAAATACTTAAACAAAAAACAGCAGACGAATATGTAGAAAATATTATGAGAAAAACACCTACAATTCAGGACCGAACAAATATTGAGATTTTCACAATTGATTCACCGAAAAGCGCCGATTTTGATGATGCAATTAGCATTAAAATGTCACCCGATGATGTAAACGAATGTACTATTAGCATTTATATATCAAATGTTGCTATATGGATGGAAGAATTAAATTTATGGAATTCATTCTCCGACAGAATATCCACTATTTATTTACCAGATAGAAAACGACCAATGCTACCAAATATTTTATCCGATTGTTTATGTAGCCTACAACAAAATAATAAAAGATTTGCTTACTGTTTAGACATCACAGTCAAAGATAATGTAATTATTAATTACACAATTGAAAATTGTTTAATAAATGTTTATAAAAATTATCATTATGAAGAAGAATCACTTTTAAATGACAATAATTATAAAAATATGTTTAAAACAATAAGCCAAATGTGCAAACAACGGCGTTTAATATCAAGTATTAAAGATAGTCATGATGTTATTGCTTATTTGATGATTTTAATTAACTGCAAATGTGCTGAAGTAATGCTGGAATACAAAAATGGGGTTTATCGGTCAGTTACATTAAAAAATCAACCAATTGAAATTCCCGATCATTTACCAGAACCAATAGGAAAATTTATGAAGATATGGAATTGCTTTTCTGGACAATATTCAACATATTCAGACCAATTAGGACATATACTAGTATCCGAAGGGGTTAATAGTTATATCCACATATCATCCCCAATTAGAAGATTAGTTGATTTATTAAATAGCATTCTCATTCAAATTAATTTGGGAATTTATAATTTTGGAGAAGACGCAAATAAATTTTATAATAATTGGATTAGTAAACTCGGATATATAAACATTACAATGAGAGCCATTAGAAAAGTACAGAATGATTGTACATTACTTGATTTAATTAATAAAGACCCCACAATTAAAGACACAGAGTTTGAGGGTTATGTTTTTGATAAAATTAAAAGAAATGATGGACTATTCCAGTACATTGTACATTTACATACAATTAAAGTAACAACTAAAATAACTATTAGACGAGATTTAGATAATTATGACAAAGCAATGTTTAAAGTTTATTTAATGAGTGATGAAAATACTCTTAAGAAAAAAATAAGACTTCAAATAATATAAACAATTATTAATAATGTTATAATAAGTGAAACTAAACAATGAATGTCAACGAAGATGAATACATTTTTCATTTAGCCACACAATCATTCAATAAATTATTAATTCAATCACATGATATATCTTCAAAATTAAAAGATGCCACAAATAAATACAATAATAAATGTTGTAAAATTTTATTGTATTCAGAATTAAAACAATTAATAAAAATATGTAAAAAAATGAGAATAGATATTAAAAAATTTCTAGAAATTAAATACACAATTGACTTTATATCTGAACTTTTTCCATCGGCTAAATACATAAAAATGGCTGATTATTTTTCATTAATTTATAAACAAATAACTGATTGGAGTGTTACAACCGAATCTCAAATAGCGTTAATTCAACAATATTGTAAAGAATAATATTATACATTTATACATAAAGAGATAAATTTGTTACAACATACTTTAATGTTACAATCATTTAATATAATTTCAATATTGATCTCAATGAAATGATTAATGTAAATGTCATTTATTATCGTTATTATCAAAATCATTTAATTGTTCATACAAAAAAGCAGCTTGTATATTGGTCATTCTATAATTAAAACCATGTGTATCGTGCAAATATCTAATTGATGACATCCCTTGCGAAAACACTTTCTTAATATAATTATAAACTTCGTCATCGTTAGTGAGAAAGGCACCGCCTTCTCCAGTAGTAATTATTTTATTAGCATAAAATGATATTGAAGAACATAGCGATGAAGCAGAAGTGCCGCTAAAAATGTTTTCATATTTTCCAGTAAAACCTTCACAATTATCTTCTACAAAAATTAAATCAGGCCTTAATTTTTTTAATCTAGGAACATTAATTACGTTTCCTAAATTATGCACTATCAAAATCGCTGAATTATTATCTAATGATTTTATATATTCATAGTTTGTTTCTAAATTCCATGTATCTGGGTTTATTTTCATAACTTCTACTTGATTTTTATCATATTCCATAAAACAACAATTCCAAGCAGCTACATATACATTATTCGGCACGTATATTTTGGTAATATTTGGATATTTATACTTAATTGAAATAAATAGACAGTGTGTAGAACATGTACCATTTGCCATAAGAATTATGTGTTTAACATTTAAAATGTTTTTAAGAAGTTCAGTAGATTTTTCAACAAATTCACCATGATTAGAAATCCAACCACTTTCAATTGCATTTATTGCACTTTTTTTATATGATGTTATTTCCGGAGAATAAATTGTAATCATAATTACTTAATAAAAATTGTATTTATTTTTATTTATTTTTTAAACTTTATTATTTGAATGAGCATGATTATTATGATGAACTATATTTGATAAATTACGAGGAATAAGACTAGGATAAATAGGATTTCTCATGTCTAATAAATATGAATTGTCCAAATGATGCATTTTAATTCCCCAAAGTTTTAATAAAATGCTTAATGTTGTTTGATCATGACGATTTTCTTTAAATCCAGACATTTCACGAGAAAATATACTTTTAATATCACTTGATATTCTATAATCTTGTACATAAGTCAACCATTCAGATATAAATCTTATTGTTTCAAAGTTTTTTCTAAGCAAAATAAAACCAGACCAAACTTGCGGACTTTCTTTTATTTGATTTATTTTGTTTCCATGAACATTCATCAAAATATAAGAATCTATTTTTGACCATGTTTTTTCGTGATGAACTACAGTATCATTTGGTTTATTATAATAAGTCCCAATATTTTTATCAGATAAAATATCATTAGCAAACACTCTTATATCTTTTAACCAAATATATTTACTATCATTGTAACATATTATATCTCCATCTTCAATTTCTAGTAATTTTTTTAATATTATATAAGGTTTCCATATACCATATCCTCCTAATCTTTTATATCTAAATAAATATTCGTTTTTTTTTTTAAAATTTTCATCTATATTATTAAATGAATAAATTTCTACTTCATCAAATTTTCCTACATTTAATGCGGAACCTTTGTTGTGTTCTGCAAACATTATGTGATCATCCGTCGCATAAGTAATAAAGTGATATTTAACCATTATAACTTATATTATTAACTAAATAAATTTATTAAATAAATCAAACTATCATTTTTATTTTTCGTTTATTTAAATTAGAGTTATTTTTTTTTATAAAATGATTCATTGTCATTGAAAAATTGTTATTTTCATTTATTACTTTCTTAATTAATTGATTTTTACTTTCGTTTATTGGCAAATTAATAGAATTTATATCGGTAGAATTGTAAGGTATTTTATATATTTTACTGCAATAATAACTGAAACCACTTTTCCACCAATAATTTTTTAATAAATGTATTTCATTACTGCTTGACATTAAAAAAAAATCCAATAAAGCATCTTTGATACCATTTGTTTTATTTTTTATATGTTCACCTACATGATCCAATACATTAAAATAAATTTTGATATTGTTTATATTTAAATTATTTATGTATTTTTTTAAATAATCACTGTCACTTATTATTATGTAGTTTTTGTGCGACGCAATAATATTTTTTATAGCATATGTAATTTTTAGCAAAATGTTTTTGTTTATTGCTTTATTTTCACTTAAATATTCATCTCCAACCCGAACATGTATTACCGAATATTTTTTTTTCTCAAGATTTAAAAATTTTAATGTATGGTCTATGTATTCATTCAATTCACTATTAGGTTTTAAATTATTTTTAAAAAAATCACATTCATCCTCGCTCATATTATTATTCAATGGAAAAGCATTTGTAAACAATGGAATTATATTTGTTTTAGATTGTTCAAACAATGTTTTAGCATTCATATAAAAACGATATTTATTTTTTGAATAAGGTGATTCATAGTATGTATCTATTTTATTATCAATTAAAAAATTAATGTTATCATAATTTATTTTTCCAATTGACAATGATTTTTTTAAATAATTTGATATCGGATGATGCGACATGTCCATATTAAAATTATAATTCAGTTCATTTGAAATTTTTAAAAGAAATAAACACCCTCTAAGATAATCACCAAACCCGGGCGCATTACCATTAAGCAATTTAATTTTATAAACATTAATTATTGTTTTTGTATTTTCATTATTATTAGTAGGTTTATAAATTAATTCGCAAATATTATTTAATTCAATAATTTCATTGAATGTTTTTTCTAAAACTAAACAATTTTCATCTGTTTTTTTAATACTTGAATCTTCTAAAATTGTTTCTCTATTTTCCATTAATTTATAATAATATGTATTATTTAATTTTAACTATACATAAAGAGATAAATTTGTTACAACATACTTTAATGTTAATTTTGGAATTTCCTTAATTTTATGTAGTAGCCTGATGTCGCCAATTGTTTCACATATTTTTTCAAATTCAGATGAAATATTATTAATCTTTAAAATTGCTTTAATAAACTCACCTAAAAATATACCATGAGTTTGTTTTAAATTATCAATAACAATCATACAAGATGACTCATCATCACTCTCACACCATTTAATTACTTCATTCACAATATCAAAGTGCAAATTGTAATCACTTCCTGTGTTTATTTTATGATCTACTTCTAGTTGGTGATATTTTTCATAAAAACCTTTTAATTTAATTCCAGTTACATTAAAATGCGGAACATCATTTGTATTTGGAATATTTTTTTTCATATCATCTTTTACTGATATATTTGTAAAACAACTAAATAAAGCGGCAATCTCAGACGGCTTCCAATCATGAAACCCATTAGTGTTGTCATAAATGTCGCTCAGCGCAAGCGGATGGGCTTCTTGTATATTTGCCGCAAAAATTCCCTTCTGGGTAACTTCCCATTTTTGGTCAACATTATTAATAAAATTATTGGCACACAATATTTCTATTACGGATTTTATAATATATTCAAGATAGGTTTCAGCATTATTTTTTGATTTCTCGGTTTTCTCTAGTTTAAATACTAATTCACTTATATCATCGTGTTTTTTTACATCTTGTAATAAATGGCGATTATTCTCTTCTAGTAAAGAAATATCTCTCGTCAATCTAGCACGAACTTTATTAATTGTAAGCGGTAAGGTTTTCTTCTTATCAATGTATTCATTTATTATCTCATTAGAAGTTTGACAATATTTAAGCAATTCTTTTTTATTATTAATTTCATTTCTAATAGTTTCAATTTCTATGTCACATAAATTAACTTCGTTATTAATGTCGTCTGATATCATGCTTTTATTTACAAATGTGTACAATTGAGAGAACCCATTGTCATGATTACCTAATAGAATATTTAAAATTAAATTAAAAGAAACTTTGAACTTTGAAGATAGATATTGTGGAGGTCCAGTCATAATATTTTTATATTCACAGGATGATGGATAATCAAATAAATTGTTGCAATGAATTACATAACCTACTTTATCAATTCCTCGGCGACCAGCACGTCCAGCCATTTGTTTGTATTCGTGCGAATAAAGAAATCTATTAGTAGTGCCATTAAATTTATTCATTCCAGTAAAAATAACCGTTTTTGTAGGCATATTAATTCCTACTGCAAATGTTTCAGTTGCAAATAATAATTTAATGTAATTTCTCTCAAACATCAGTTCTACAATCTCGCGTATGACTGGCATAATGCCAGCATGATGTATAGCAATTCCTTTCTTTAATAGATTAATTACATCTATAAATTCAGGCAATAACATAATTTCTTGGGCTGTTTTATTATTAAATTTTGAATATAAAATGTTTTTACATTCGTATTCAATCGGAGGAGGACATGTATCTTTTTCAAATAAATTTATTTCAATCTCATGTGCCAATATTTCTACGTTTTTTCTTGACAACACAAAACAAATACCCGGAAGAAGATCTGAATCATATAGATGTTTAATAAGTTCATTTAAAACAAATTTACGACCAATATTAAAATCTTTATTTTTAATATAATTCTTTAGATTTACCATTTTATAATAATTAATTTCATTAAAATTATTATTTGCTGATGTAATTTCTATTTTTTTATTAATAAATTCTCTAATCTTATTGTTATATTCGGTTTTTTCAGATTTAACTATTTGACTTTTGTTCATGGTCAACCACATATAATGCGTCAAAGGGACAACTCTCTCGTGAGTAGAAGAGAGAAATACTGGTTTATCAGGAGTTTGCAATTCAATCCACTTTGCAAAATTTTCGGGTTTATCAATTGTAGCAGATAACATTAACATTTGAACATGCTTAGGTAACATAATAATTGACTGTTCCCATACAGAACCACGCTCTGGGTCTCCAATAAAATGAACCTCGTCAAAACAAACCATTGCCAATTCTCTATCAAAATCCATCTCAAATGATAAAGGCAACAGGTTATTTGTAGTATTTTTAATATGTTTATTAAATAATGTATTTCTTAAAATCTCTGTAGTCATAATAAGAACATCAGCCTCAGGATTGTCTTTTATGTCTCCAGTCAAAATTCCAAAAGAAATATGAGGAAATTTTCTTCTAAAATCATATAATTTTTGATTAGACAATGCCTTTAATGGGCTAGCATAAATCACCTTCTTTTTTTGTTTTGTAAAAAAATCAATGGCAAATTCTGCTGGTAGAGTTTTTCCAGAACCAGTGTGAGCCGTTATTAAAGAATGATTGCCATCAACTATTGCTTTAATAGACCATTTTTGAAAATTACTTAACTCATATGGAAATTCTTGAAAATGAATGGAATAATTGTCATTTTCAGGAAAGGCATCGTTTGGACAAATAAATACCATTATTGCTTACATATAGTAGGCAGAATTGTTTAAGTTGTTATTGTCCAATAACTAGACAAAATCAGCAGGCGATTAATGTTGATATTATGTAAATAATTTAAATATTAATAAATATTATATGAATTTAACTCCATTAAACAAACGATATTTATTATTTTTAGGAGGATGTATACCAACAAGATTACTTTTTGTTTATCTTGCAAAAAATGGGTCTCCATTTATACAAACATTATTAGGATATTTGACATTTATGATTGCTACAGGATTTATGTTTATTTATTTATTTGGATTAAGAAAGACTGGAGCAGAGACAGGAGGAAGTCCAATATGGTGGAATAATTTAAGACCATTACATTCCATGCTTTATTATTTGACTTCTTGGTTTATACTTTTTGGTGATAAAAATCAAGCATGGAAAGTATTATTATTTGATACTATATTAGGATTGTCTAGTTTTATAATACATCATTTTACATAAGTATTTTACATAAGTATTTAAAAATTATATGATTAAAATATAATTTTTAAATGGAAAATTAATATTATTTATTTGTATTTATAAAAACATATCATTTAATCTTGATCAACGCGAGGCTGGCTAGACTGGTGTGAGCGAACGCGAGGACGATGAGCAGGACGATGTGTAGGACGATGTGTAGGAGGACGGCGGCGAACAAGCATCCACTCAACACCTTCATCTCCTGACGAGACTTGGCTTACATGATGAGTAGATACTGGAAGAACTGTGCGAGTATCATCGCTATGTGCTTGGCGAGGAGGGCGAACGCTATCACCAACTGATGCACGGCGAGGTGGACGAACCGCATCAGCATAAGAACGACTTGCACCAGCAACCGGACGAGAAGTTTCTTCAGGATAACTTACTTGAGAATGACTAGAATTAGATGTTCTAGTGCTACGAACTTCACGACGAGTCTCGCACATAAGTTGTCCACCATTACACCCTCGCACATTAGATGCCTGCCATTCATGTTGACCTCCCTCAACACGCGACATTTCAAAATCAACATATTCACCCTGCACTAGGTACTTATATTGTTCCTCTGATACAGATAGAGATGTGTGGTGTACAAAAACATCGCCACCAAAACGATTATCAGATACAGTAATAAATCCATATCCAGCCTTGTTGTTAAACCATTTTACACGACCTTGAAAATGACCCGAACCAGATGTAGTAGATTGATCGGTAGTATTCACGCTCATTGTATTATATTATCATAACATACAAAGTCTTTAAGTTCTTTCAAAGCAAAAAATAATACAATAAGTAAATAAGTCTTATACATCATCTATGCCTGAATTTGACCATTCAAAATCAGAACTTATATTAAATTTTTTTAATTTAAATAAATTCATGAAAAGACATTTCAAATAATTGTAGTCAGGTGATTCATCATATTTTAATTTTCTACAATAATCTAAATATATTAGGAATTCAAATGGCAATTCAGAACAAAGTGAAAATAAATTCATTTCTCTCTTACAAGCACTTATAACAGAATGCGTTTCGTCTTTATTATTACACTTTACACTTTGCCACGGCAAATTACCTTTCAAACAATAAATAAATATGTAACCAAGAGATTCTAAATCATCCCTTCTACTTGCTTCAATACCATCCTGAACATTCAAACTAGCGTAACGAATTGTACCAGTTAAAGATTTGCCAGTTATAATTGGCTTGTGTTTACCAGATTCATCAATGTAATGCACCGCAAGACCAAAATCTATTAAATAAAACATTTTTCTATTTTTATCTAGACCCATTAATAAATTTTCTGGTTTTAAATCACGATGAACAATACCAATATTATGTAAATTCTCTATGCAATTTATTAATTGTATACACATCATCAATACGGTTCTCAATTTAAATCTACCACCACAAATAGTCTTTAATTCTTCTATGGTTTTACCAAGACGTTCTATTATCATGCAGTTGTAATCGTTTTCAACACAAAAATTTTTAATCTTAGGAATATTCTTTATCTCTTTACAACGATTATAAATATTTGCCTCGTGCATTAATATGCTTTTATTAGATTTTTTTTCTATTTTAATAGCAACTCGTTCTTCTGTTAAAATATTAATACCTTCAAATATTTTACCAAACGAACCTTCACCTAGCAAATTTCCAATTTTATATTTATTCATAATTAAAACATCCATCGTTAACATCATATGATAATTTATATTTAAGTGATGAGAAATTAATTTACATGCTTATAAAAAATGTTTTAAGTTTAAACAGATTTAAAGATACTACAATAATGTAAATCAATACGATGAGCACTTCCGAAAACGAACAAACCGAACAAACCACTTCAATTGAAACTGTAGTCGCACCAACAGTTGAAAAAACTGAACGCGAGGTACAATTTGGAAATCTCCTTTCTACTCTAAACGCATTTAAATCTCAGCTTTCTGGAATGCAACAACAAATTAAACTTTTGGAGAAAACAGTCAATAAGGAATTTAAAGCATTGCAAAAAATCGCAAATAAGAGCAAGAGCAAAGGCAATCGCAAACCATCTGGGTTCGCAAAATCTAGCAAAATCTCTGATTCATTGTGCAGTTTTATGAACAAGCCTCATGGAACTGAAATCGCAAGAACTGAAGTTACAAAGTTCATTATTTCTTACATCAAAGAAAATAGTCTACAACAACCTGAAAATAAAAAATTCATTAAACCCGATGAAAATTTGCGAGAATTGCTTGGAGTTAGCCAAGATGATGTAGTTACATACTTTAATCTTCAAAAGTACATGAATCAACATTTCATTAAAGCAGGAGCAGTAGCAACCGAACAAGTTTCTGTTGAAGTAGAAGCCGAAGCACAGTAAAACATTTTAATAAATAATAAATAATAAATAATAAATAATAAATAATAAATTTTAATAATTTTTATTATTCACCTCAAGATTTGAATACTTTTGCGAAATTTAAAAAATAAAAATAAAAATAAAAATAAAAATAAAAATAAATCTAATGCTGAACAAATTATAATTGTAATCATTTTATTTTACAAGAAATTATTTGAAATCATAATTTTATATTTATCACTTGTAATTAAACTTTCAAGCAATTTTAAATTTACACAATCTGGATTAAAATTTGGTACTTTAATTTTGTCTGTTGTTCTAATGTAATCAGGATAAACTACAATGTCTTTGTCTTTATGTTGAAATCTAATTATTGTCGCCCAATAATTTAATTTTTTCGGGTAATTTCTGTAGATAGTATAACTATAATGTATTTGAATTTTTAAAATAATGTCTTTGTCATCAACATCAAGATAATCATTTGAGAATGATTTTACAAATCCATTTTCATCTAAAATACATATCCAATATTTTGAATAAAAATCTTTTTTATAAAATGTATGATATTTGAAAACGAAATAAGTGTAGTAAATTGCCATTTCATCACCATTTAATTTTCTACCAAAAATATTATTCCAATCTGTATTAAATTTGAATATCATTGATTCATCATGAACAAATTGAAGGGAAGAACACTTTCGTAAAACATCATAGTACTTTTCAATTAAGTTTTTGAATAATGAATTCATAAATTTGTCAACCTTAGATAACTTATAAAAGTCCTTTAATACTAAAAATCCGCTATTTATGGTGAGTTGCAGAGCCAAATCCATGGTTTGATGGTAATTATTCTTTAATTGAACGTTCATTATTTGTTTATTTTGTAAATTAAAAAGAACGCATATTTAACGTTTCAATTTTTAGTAATTATAATTAGTAAAAAATATTAATTATTATATAAAAAACTATATGTTATTTTATATAATATTTTAAGAGAGTACTATACACTCAACAATTTAACCTCCGCGAAGTCGCAAAACTAAATGCAAAGTTGACTCCTTTTGAATATTATAGTCACTTAGAGTACGACCATCTTCAAGTTGTTTTCCAGCAAAAATTAAACGTTGTTGGTCAGGAGGAATTCCTTCTTTGTCTTGAATTTTCTGTTTTACCACATCAATGGTATCACCACCCTCAGCCTCCAATGTAATTGTTTTTCCAGTCAATGTCTTTACAAAAATCTGCATCTCAATAATAATATTCATATTATGTAATGTTTAAATGGTAATAATAAAATGTTTATTGAATATCAATTACTAATACATGTAAGTAAAACATTAAATTAAATTATAATATAGACAATAATAATAATATAGTATTAATATATATTTATCTTAAAATGCAGACATATGTTAATCCAAATGATCCAGATTATCATATTGAAATATTTTGGGTTGGATTTAAACACTCAATGTACAATTTTTATAATGCACAGCATTTATCAGTTGAACATATACAACAATGGTCTAATAATTTAAATGTTCTTAAACATAATAAATGCTATGATGATATTGAAAAAAATATTAGAGATTATATGGCACATTACGCATTTGAGTTGGCAAAACAAGATCTCTCTAATTATCATGACCAAATTTTAATATCAAACATTAAACGATGGAATAAAATCAGCAACGCATACAAATTTAAAAATTCCGAAAAATACAATAAAATTATTTTACTTTTCTATATTTATAACGAAATAAAACAAGACACAGTTTATAAAAATTTTTACAAAATTAAACCAATTGATTATACAAATGAAACCAATGATTATAATGAAATTATTCATTATGCTATATTATTTAATAAATCTAAAATTCTTGAAAAATTACGTCTTATACCCGGTTACAATGTGATTGATGATATTAAAGAATTATATCCAAACTTAAACATCACAGATTCAAACATGAAAATGAATAAAGTGTGCTTATTAATTAAAAGACATTCCATATAATTTTAATAAGAATTTACAATAAATATTAACTATGATTTTATAATTAATATTTAAAATTAAATACTTATGAAAAAAATCCGACTAAAATAATAATTAAAATATCTCTCATAATTATATTTGAAATTAACTAATTATGGTTATAAAGCATTGTCAAATATATTCAAACTATGAGATGATTTATTTTTTTTTAAATTAATTAAAGTACGGTCAATTAAATGAGGATGGTCAATGTAAAAGCATTTAATAAACAAATTATAAATGGCATTTATGTAATCCCTTATGCATTCATTTTTATTTGAAATTATATCATTTGATAGGCTTAAATATAAATCCCATAAATGCGGATGCGCAAATTCAGGGTCTTTTAATGAAACAATTTTTAAAATTTTATTTCTACAAACATATGAACAAAAATCCATGTCAAGAGATCTATAGAGAGAATAATTAATATTAATGTTTATTTTGCAGTTAACACAAGTGTTCATTTGTTGTATGTATTATTATAATTAATATTCTAATACTTTATTTTCAATTTTAATTACAAATTAAATAAATATTAAATAAATGGAATTTATTGGATTCATTGATATATTTAGTTTATTTAATTTAATTTTATTTATTTTTTTTTTTAATTTATTCAATTCTCAAGACTTTTCTGGACAAAATAAAACTGGACAAGCCAAAAACCCTTGTCCAAAAAAAAAAATCCTGCCAACTCTTGGGGAAAAAAAAATATTTTTATCATAACAAAATTAAAAAAATAAAAACCAAAATAAGAGCATTATGCTCTAAAACCGGTTTTTAGACATAAACCAGATAATCAATTTGGAACTTTTTGAGTAAGTATGAAAATACTTAAAATGACTTACGAAAAGTTCCAAAAAAGGCTACTGTAATTTGGTATTATTTTATGTTACCATAATAGATGTCATAAAACTAAATTATGGTATGATCGTGAACTGACAAACATAAACGGAACCAAATACTTACGATTTAGTTCCAAAAAGTTCCACACGTAGAATGTGAATATAATTAAACTTATAAATTAATTAACCCATATATCATGCTACAAATAAACATACAGTTTCATTACCTATTTAAATTAAATTAAATAAAATAAATAACTAACAACTACAATTTTATATTTTATTTAATTTAATTTATTTATTATTTATTATTTAATTTTTTTAATTTATTCAATTCTCAAAACTTTTCTGGGCAAAATAAATCTGGACAAGCCAAAAACCCTTGTCCAAAAAAAAAAAATCCTGCCAACTCTTGGGAAAAAAAAATATTTTTGTCATAACAAATTAAAAAAAATAAAAACCAAAATAACAGCATTATGCTCTAAAACCGTTTTTTTGGTCTCTTGGAGAAGGGGATGTCCGGACCGGACCCAAATGTTTACATAAAAAACGAAAAAACGAAAAAAACGAAAAAATATTTATCACATCGCACTAAGATGTCATTCAATGTGCCACTTGTTAGTAAACCACACGACAAATCCAAAATGTTGACAAATGATGACAAAAATGATGACAAATGTTGCCGAAAAAAACGAAAAAAAATTATATCATCTAATAATTAAACAGCATGAGTTCAATTTGTACTGGGTTTATGAGTTTAGTATTAATGTAATTTATAAATAATATTTTAATGAGATAATAAATATAATAAACTATAAAAATCATCCATCTATTTTGTTGATTTAATTATTTAAAATGATTAAAATTGGATTTTGGGACATAAATTCTGAAAAATTAATACTTAATTAATTAATAATTAATTTATAAATCATTGGTAATGATTGTTTATTTTATTTATTTATTATTTATTATTTATTTTTTTTAATTTATTCAATTCTCAAAACTTTTCTGGACAAAAAAAAACTGGACAAGCCAAAAACCCTTGTCCAAAAAAAAAAAATCCTGCCAACTCTTGGGAAAAAAAAAATATTTTTATCATAACAAATTAAAAAAAAGAAAAACCAAAATAAGAGCATTATGCTCTAAAACAGGTTTTAAGACATAAACCAGAAGTCCAGTTAGGTTGGACATGCAAATGACTACAAAAAAAACGAAAAAACGAAAAAAACGAAAACTATAAGTTCATTATCATATTAGATGTGGTACATATATACCCGACCAGCAATTACCACATGATAAATCCAAAATGTTGACAAATGATGACAGAAATGATGACAGAAAAAACGAAATTAGTATTTTTACGTTATAATAAATAATACCATGTGATACAAATTATTATCATGTATGTGTTGCGAATTATTATTTTATTTTATTTAAAAACAAAATAAAATAAATAAATTAAAATCATGATAATCATCCTCTTAAAAATGGATTTAATTATTATGAATTATTTTTTAAGTATTTTTATGACATAATTTGTTTGAAATAAAATATAAATAAAATATAAATAAATTAAAATAAAAATATAATAATTCAATTTAATTATTTAATTATTTAATTATTTAATTATTTAATTATTTAATTATTTAATTGTTTAATTAATTGTCATTATTAAATTATTGTAGAATAAAACAATATGCATGTTTTTTAATTTTTTACAAACAATGTTGTAGTTTATTTTTGAATAATAACAATAGTTTAGATAAACTGATTTTAAGATTTTTTATGATGTATATTATATTGATAAATAATGAAAAATGTTTCCGAAAAAAACGAAAAAAACGAAAAAAAATATGATTGTATTAATTGTGACTATAAAACGTATAAAAAAACGGATTATACTAGACATTTATCAACCGTAAAACATATAAATATGCATAATGATGTAAAATGTTTACAAAAAAACGAAAAATCGTTTGAATGTGAATGTGGTAAATTTTATTCTAGCCGTCAAACCTTATATGTACATAAAAAAAAATGCAATAAAAAATTAGAAGACGTTTGTGAGAGCAAAAGTGAAAAAAGTAATGAGGCTTTAATTTTAAAATTGTTGGCTCAGAATGCTTTATTGCAGAATTCTTTACTGGAGATGATCCCGAAGTTGGGTACAACAAATATAAACAATGGTATAATAACAACGAATGTGAATGTTCAATTATATTTAAACGAGAATTGCAAGGATGCGATGAGTATCTCTGATTTTGTGAGTGGTATGTCGGTGGAGGTGTCTGATTTATTGTTGACGAAGGAGAAGGGTGCGATAGAGGGTATATCAGCGCTATTGATAAATCATTTAAATAAGTTGCCGATGTGTCAGCGTCCTTTGTGGTGTAGTGATAAGAAGCGTAAGCGTTTATTTGTGAAGGAGGCTGTTTGGGAAGAGGACACAAATAATGTGAAGACAAAGGAGGCGATTTACAACATATCAAAGGTGCAGACGCGTAATCTTACAAAATATATCGCTGATAAGCCTGATTGGATAAATAATGATAATCATAAGGATGAGTATATGTTAATAATTCGTTCTGCTACAGAAACGATGCAAGACCGTACGGAGAAGGTGATAGATAAAATTTTGAATGAGATAAGTTTTACTGACAACAAGAAATATATTTAAGATATGTTTATTTGTTTAAGTTTATTATTTATATGTTTTAAATGTCGGTCGGTCGGTCCACGTTTTTAATTCAGATTTTAATTAATATTTTTAATTAATATTTTTAATTCTGATTTTAATTAATATTTTTAATAAATATATTTAATTGATATGTTTAATTGTTATGTTTAATTGTTATGTTATATTTTTGTATGTTAATATAAATTAATATGGTAATAAAATAAAATTGAATTACTTTTTTATGTAGTAATGTAAGTTATCTAATTTCTATTCAAGCGATATTCAATGTCTCAGTCTCAGTCAAGCGTGGTTTCTATTGATTCTCTGTCATATTCTCTGAGTGATTTGGTTTTATCTGGTGTAAGGGTTAGTTATGTGTCTTTTGGGGAGAGTGTAACGCGTCGTTTATCTAGCAAGTATGGTTTTGACTATGAGGATGCGGTGTCATTTCTGAATTTGGGTGATATTGAACTAACATCTGTTGGTCGGTTGAGTAAGCCAAAGTCAAAGTCTTTGTCTTTGTCTGATAAGCCGGATAAGGCGGAGAAGGTAGCGAAGTCTGTTCGTTTGGTTCCTTCTATTGCTTTGCCGTTTTGCGGTGTAGTGAACGCTGATTGGTGTTTTGGCATTCGTCCTACGCATGATTTGTATGCGCAATGTACGAGTGTTAAGATGTCTGATAGTGATTACTGTCGTAATTGTAATAAGCAGTGCGAGACTACCTCGTCTGGTAAGCCTAAATACGGAGACATAAATGATCGTTTGTCTGCGGGTTCAAATTACGAGGTGAAGGGTCGCAAGCCGTGTCCTTATGGTAGTGTGATGGCTCGTTTGAACATTACTCGTGAACAGGCTGAGTTGGAGGCATCAAAGTTCGGTTGGACTATTCCGGAGAGTGAATTTGGTTTGAAGGTTTCTGGGCGAGGTCGTCCAAAATCTGATAAGTCAAAGTCTGATAAGGTATCGGATGATGGTGTGAAGAAGTCTCGTGGTCGTCCTTCTAAGGATAAGAAGGTTGTAAGCGATAGTGACGGTTCGGATGTAATTGCTGCGCTTGTTGCAAAGGCGAAGGCAAATAATTCTGACGATGCATCTAGTGACGAAGATACTTCAGAGTCGCCAGTAGTTGTGACGAAAAAGATTGTGGCTAAAAAAACTAAAGCGAAGGTAGTTGAGAATGTTGTCGTCGCTGTCGCTGTCGCTAAAGCGGTGCCGGAAGAATCTGCTGAAGTGGAATCATCTGCGGACGCGGAAGAAGTTGCGGATGATTATGGTGACGATGAAACTAATTATGAGGCGGAGGCGGCAGCGGTTGCTGCATTGGAAGCCGAGAGAATTGCTAAGGCGGTGGCTGACGCGGAGGCTAAATTGAAGGCTGAATCTGCGGCTAAGGTTGCTGCTGCTAAGGTTGCTAAGGCTGCTGCGGCCAAATTGAAGGCTGAAGTTGTGGCTAAGGCTAAGGCTGACGCGGAGGCTAAGGCAAAGGCTGAAGCGGAGGCTAAATTGAAGGCTGAAACTGCGGCTAAGGTATCTGCTGATTTGGAAGAAGAGAGTGTAGAAAATAGCGATTCTGATGATGAAGAGGAGGTTGAAGTGGCGGTGAGCGCGTGGACGCATAAGGGTAAGAAGTATTTGAAGTCTAGTCTAAACAAGGTATATGATTTCAAGACGCAAACGGCGATTGGCATGTGGAATGAAGAGACGGACACAATTGATCCTCTAGAATCCAAAGAGGAAGAGGAAGAGGAGGAAGAGGAGGAAGAGGAAGAAGATGAATAGTTTAATGTAGTGTAGTTAGTGTAGTTAGTGTAGTTAGTTTGTGGATTTGTTTAAATAAATAATTAAAGGTTTATTCCTTTTTTCTTTTATTTATTTTATTTTCTTTGCTCTGTATCTCTCTTTGTTATGGTTATAAGAGTTGGTTTATCGTAAGTTATTTTGTGTGGGTTCATGTTTTGTCATATGGTTTAAGAGAGAAATAACTGTTTTAATTTATTGTTTTGAATTAATAAAATTATATTGTTTATTTTATTAATTTTTATTAATTATTTTTGTTACTGACTTCTAGTTAAATTACTCATTTCCATTTTACTATATATTATTGAAAATGCATGGTTGTATTTTTCCAAGTTTATTATTATTTATTTAATATTTTTCTCTTATGATGAGTTAGAAGGGTGCCTAATTGTTGAACTAGTATGATACAAGAGTGTCATGAAATATATATGTTTGTTTTTATTTTTAATACCCAAAAACAATATTTACTTTATTTGTTTGTTTATTTTATTTATTTAAATTTAATTACTTTTTCTCTCTTTGTCTAAGTTCCAAGAGTAAGAAAATGGGGAGTTAAAATGTTAACCGAATGGGTTTTTTAATGTTTGTTGACTATGTTTTTGTTTTTTGAAATAATTAAATAAAAATAAATAAATAATAACTATATTTTATGAGTTTATTTATTAATGTTTAATTTATTTAATTTTAATTAATTTTTCTCTCTTTGTCTAAGTTCCAAGAGTAACAAAATTGGGGGTTAAAATGTTAACCTAATGGGCTTTTAATATTTTATGGACTATGTTTTTGTCTTTTGAAATAAATAATAAGAGAGAAAAATTTAAATTTAATTAAAATAAATAACAATTAATAACTATATTTTATGATTTTGTTTATTAATGTTTAATTTATTTAATTTTAATTACTTTTTCTCTCTTTGATTGAGTTCCAAGAGTAAGAAAATTGGGGGTTAAAATGTTAACCGAATGGTTTTTTAATATTTTGTTGACTATGTTTTTGTCTTTTAAAATAATTAAATAAAAATAAATAAATAATAACTATATTTTATGATTTTGTTTGTTTAATTAATTAATTAATTAATTAATTTATTTATTCTCTCTTTAACTAAGTTCCAAGAGTGTCTAATTTTGGGTTTAAAATATAAACTGCATGATGTTTTAATATTTAATTGACTATGTTTTTGTCGTTTGAAATGAATAATAAGAGAGAAATAATTAAATAAAAATAAAGTTATTATTTATATTTTATTTTATAATTTGTTTAATTTATTTATTTAAATTTAATTACTTTTTCTCTCTTTGACTAAGTTCCAAGAGTAAGAAAAATGGGAGTTAAAATGTTAACCGAATGGACTTTAATATTTTGTTGACTATGTTTTTGTCTTTTAAAATAATTAAATAAAAATAAATAATAACAAATATTTATATTTTTGTTTAATGTTTAATGTTTAATTTATTTATTTAAATTTAATTACTTTTTCTCTCTTTGACTAAGTTCCAAGAGTAAGAAAAATGGGAGTTAAAATGTTAACCGAATAGACTTTTAATATTTTATGGACTATGTTTTGGTGTTTTTAAAATGAATAATAAGAGAGAAATAAGGATTTATTTAATGTTTATATTTAATTATGATTTTATTTACCAAATTTTTATTAAATAACAAGATATACTATGATTATTTTTGTTACCGACTTCTCGTTTTGTTACTGATTTCCAGTTTGATATATATTATGATGATAGT
>Ga0315276_10000308_pt1 | contig 41173 bp, 39 predicted proteins | sample YL17G05_0_MG_FD_204542 | JGI IMG/M metagenome (GOLD analysis project Ga0315276, IMG submission 204542) | Sediment microbial communities from Yellowstone Lake, YNP, Wyoming, USA - YL17G05_0 | ecosystem: Environmental > Aquatic > Freshwater > Lake > Sediment | place: USA: Wyoming | collected...
AAGGGGGGTTTATGCGCCGATGGCGAAAAATTTGAAAATACTCCGCTAAATTCTGCCAAAATCACCGGTCTCCGCTAAATTTGTACCCCCTATGAAATATCCAGGCTAAGCCGTATCCGCCGGTATCGACGAGCTCGAAGTAGCGGTCATTTTTTTCGATAATGGTGCCGACACGGTCTCTTGTAACGCCCGGCGTAGGCTCAACGATACTTATCATCTCGCCCGCCAGCGCGTTCAGCAGACTGCTTTTGCCCACATTGGGCCGACCAATTATTGCAACAACAGGTAGTGCCATAACAACAGCAGATTATATCAGAATGACCGATGATTTGAAACGTTGAAATGCTTGGCCGCTAATACTGCCGGCTAAGGATTTTCAGCCTCGTATTGAAATACATCTTCTATCTGTGCGCCAAGAGCCTGGGCTATTTTGAACGCCAGCGTCAAAGAGGGCGAATATTTGCCGGCCTCAATTGCGATGATTGTCTGGCGGGTAACGCCTGCCTTATCAGCCAGTTCCTGCTGTGTCATTTCGCCTCTTTCAAAACGCAGTCTGCGAATCTGATTCTTGAGGATGTCATTCCTGCGAAAGCAGGAATCTATTTTTTCTTCACTTTTCGACATTCTTGTCCCCCCAGCCATACGAAATCAGAATGGCGATGGATTGTACAAAATTGACGACGAGGAACCCGGCAAGAACCATCAAAGGCAGGACTTCAACAGAGATTGAATTTCCGGAATTTCTTTTTATTGCCCAGGTAATAATACTGCCAACAACCCAGAGAAACCAAAAAACAGAATATGCGATAGTTGTAGATTTTATTTGAATGGACGTATCTCGCTCATCAAAATCAATTTTGTTGGGTTTTCCTCCGAAGAGGATGGGAGATAAACCCATAAAGCCAAGTAAACCGAGCATTGCTAAAGCAGGACAAGCTGCTGACAGACCTTTCAAATATGCCGCAATAGCCGCAGCTACAACTGTTAATGTCAGTGCTGTAACCATTACAATTATGTTATACAACGCTATTTTTTGCAGTCTATTCATTATTTTTCTCCTTCCAGCCGTACTGAACCAAAATAGATATGGCCATTGTGAAGAAATAAGTGAGACCGGCTCCGCCAGATATGAAGGCAAGCCACCAAATAGAAATTCGAGTATTAGGGCTGAGGATAAATAATGGAATTAAGCATGCCAGCCCGAAAAAGAGCATTGATGCGATAGCTCCTGTCAAAAGGGCATTTTTTTGAATCAGCTTGTCACGTTCATCGAATTTTACCTTGCCTTTAGTTTCGCGAAAGAGAATTGTAAGTGAAGGCATCACAATAAAGTTGTAGATAACCACAAACGAAGCGACTGTGAACATAACCGGCTCATCGCAAATGGGATACAACGCCAAAGAGACAACTATGTTCAAGGCAAGCCACGATAATATAAGGACAACTATTAACCACGCCCATTTTTGTGCTCTATTCATTGGAATTTCTCCTTACTTATGTAAGCTATATCATACATAATGTAAGCTAAACTTTACATCAAGTCAAGAAGAATCTGCGTTTTTTATAAATTTTTTAAGGGAATCCGCTGAGGCCAAAATCAGGCATTCTTAACAAAACAAAGAATCCTTTGGTCGAAATCGGGCGGTATTTCCGATATATAACCTTATGGAAAGTAGAAGGTTCAGAGGTCTTGAGACCAAACTATGCCCTTTTTGTGCTGAGAAAATACAGGCGGCGGCGGTAAAGTGCCGATTCTGCGGCGAATTCTTGACTGCTGATAAACCAGTAATGCCGCAGTCCAGCCAGCCAGCCGCTCCGCAACTTACCGAAGGAAAAAAGCGGCCTGATATGATTTTATTCGAAGGCAGTCCCTCTGTCTGGGGAATTGCTGGCGTGTTGGCCAAAGGCGCATTTTTCTTCTTTGTCGCCTGTCTTCTGATTGTTTACCCGTTTGAACGGCGACTGCTTGCCGGGCAGGATGAAGAAGCGATTTTAATGGTCGGCAGATACCGGGCCGTTTCTGGACTGCTGCTGGCGGTAATTGTATCGCTGGTTCTGGCGGTAAAGATACTGAAGCTAAAAAGCATACATTATGAAGTTACGCCCGACAGGATTGAGTGGGCAAGAGGCATCTTTTCGAAGAAGGTCGATAATCTGGATATGTTCCGGATAGTCGATTTGAAATTACGCAGGAGTTTTCTCGACCGCATATTCGGCATCGGCACGGTGGAGCTGATGACGACCGACAAGACCGATTCACTGTTTGTTTTTGAAAAGATGCACGATTCGCAAAAGCTCTATGATGCCATCAAAAAATCCAGCCTCGAAGCCGACAGAAAAAGGGGGGTTATTCATCTCGAATAGATTTACGCTTTTTCAGGGTGGCGGCTGGTTATTCTATAAATCATTTGCGGAGAATCTTATTTCGCCGCCGACGATTGTTTTTTCGACTTTGCCGGTAACCGTCCAGCCGTTATAGGGGCAGTTTTTGCTCTTGGAGCGGAATTTATTGACGTCAATTTTATATTTTGCATTTGGGTCGATAATCGTAACATCGCCCTGCTTGCCTTTGCTGAGAGTTCCCTTGTCGATGCCGATTACCCTGGCGGGGCCTTCGGTCATCAGTCTAATCAGGCCGGGCCAATCCAATATGCGTGGTTCAATAAGAGCCTTGACATAAAGTCCCAAAGCACATTCCAAACTGGCTATGCCGAAAGGCGCAGCCAGAAATTCCAGCTCCTTTTCGCTTTGCAGATGCGGGGCGTGGTCGGTAACCAGGGCATCGACCAGGCCTTCTTTAATCGCCCCTTTCAATGTCTCAATGTCTTTGGCCGTCCGCAACGGCGGGCTTACCTTATAATTGGTGTCGTATTCCGCACAATATTCTTCGGTCAAAAGCAAATGGTGCGGCGTTACCTCGCAGGTAACAGGCAGTGACGATTTCTTGGCTGCTCTGATAAGTTCTACCGCCCCGGCTGTCGATATGTGCTGGGCGTGATAGCGGACGCCGGTTTTCTTGACCAACTGTATGTCCCGCCAGAGCATCGCTTCTTCGGCAAGCGCATCCATTCCCGGCAGGCCCAGTATCGTTGAGTAATAGCCTGCGTTCATTACACCGTTGGCTGCAAAACTATTGTCCTGGCAGTGCTGTGCTATGACCTTGTCAAACATTGCGGCGTATTTTAGCGCCCGCAGCATAACGGCCGGGTTTTGAACGCCGTTGCCGTCATCGGTGAAACCGACTGCGCCGGCCTCAGCCATAAAGCCCATTTCCGCCAGTTCAACGCCTTCTCTGCTCTTGGTAATAGCGCCCATTGTATATACGTGAGTCTTTCTGGCCTGTCTGCCTTTACGGTGGATGTATTCAACATCGGTCTCATTTTCTATCGGCGGGTTGGTATTGGGCATACAGACGACCGAGGTAAAACCTGCCGCCACTGCTGCCGCTGAGCCGCTTGCAATGGTTTCTTCTTCTTCATCGCCTGGCTCGCGAAAGTGGACGTGAATATCAATAAGGCCGGGCGTTACCAGTTTGCCGGTAGCATCGATGACCGTCTCGACCGGCTTTTTGACTTTGCCGACATCTGCGATTTTGCCGTCGACAATAAGCACATCAGCCTTTTTGTCGATTCGGTTCGCCGGGTCGATTACTCGCCCATTTTTTATCAAAAGTTCAGAACTCATATAATCAATCACCAATTGCAGCGGCCTGGTTGACCAGAAACAGCACAGCCATTCTGACGGCCAGGCCATTTTTTACCTGCTGAAGGATGACACTATGTTCGCCGTCAGCCACTTCGCTTTCAATTTCAAGTCCCCTGTTAATCGGCCCGGGGTGCATAACAAGAATGTCAGGTTTTGCCCTTTTCATACGCTCTACGGTCAGCCCGAAATAATGCGAATACTCCCGCACCGAGGGGAAGGGATTGCCGCCAAGCCTCTCAAACTGAATCCGCAGCATATTTATCACGTCAACTTTCTCGATAACATTATCGAGCGAATAGCTGACCTTTACCGGCAGCTTGTCGACCTGGGCCGGCATAAGCGTAGGCGGGCCGACAAATGTCACCTCGGCGCCCAGTTTCGTCATCGCCCACATATTGCTGCGGGCAACGCGGGAGTGTGCTATATCGCCCACAATCGCTATCTTCAATCCTTTGAGGCTGCCCCTTATTTTACGAATTGTATATACGTCCAGGAGACCCTGCGTGGGATGCTCGCAGAAGCCATCGCCGGCGTTTACAACGCAGGCCTTGATGCTTCTGCTCAATAGTTTCGGCGCTCCGCCGGCGCTATGCCGGATGACAACAATGTCGACCCCCATCGCCTCCAGGTTCCTCGCTGTGTCTAAAAGCGTCTCGCCTTTGGCGACGGAACTGCCCTTTTCGGTAAATTCTATAACATCAGCGCTTAGCCTGCTCGCAGCAAGGGTGAAACTGTTTCGCGTGCGGGTGCTGTCTTCGAAGAAAAGGTTTACCACCACTTTACCCCGCAGCGGCGGCGCCTTCTTCACCGACCGTGTGCTTATTTCCTCGAAGCCTTCGGCTGTATCGAGAATATATGTGATTTCCCCCGCGCTCAACTCCCGCAGGCCCAGCAGATGTTTGCGGTTCCATACAAACTGCTTGTCCTGTTTTATTTCTTTCATCGTCCGTGAAAAATTTAATATGTTATTTTTTCCGCGTTTTAATCTTTGACTTTTTTCGTTCAGGTTCCTGCGGTTGATTTATTAACACCTCGTCTTTTCCATCCGATTCAACCAGGCTGACCTGCACCGACTGGTCAGGCGTTACTTTTGCCCTGTATCCGACGAAATCCGCCTGTATCGGGAATTCTCTGCCTGCTCTTTCGACAAGCACCGCCAGCTTTATCGCCTTTGGCCTGCCGAGGTCTATGAGGGCGTCCATCGCCGCACGCGTCGAGCGGCCCGTATACAGAACATCATCGACCAGGATTATGATTTTGTCTTCTATGTCGAAGCCTATCTCTGTGGTCCGCACGTGCGGCTGGCCGTTCTTCGGCGAGTTCAAATCATCGCGGTAGAGTGTTATATCCAGCGTTCCGTGAAGAACATCTTTGTTTAGTTTTTTCGACAGCAACGCCGCCAGTCTCTGGCCGAGAATCTCCCCTCTGCTGCGGATGCCCACTATGGCAATATCCTCCTGCCCCCCGATTTCAGAGATAATACGGTCTGTCAGGTCGTTCAGGATTTGCTGGATTCGCCTGGAATTCAGAATTACTTTCATAATTGCGGCAAACCTTCGGCCAAATTTAGCCGAAATAAATTTTGCCAAGTATAGCAAATGCCGCTGATAAAAGCAAGGTTTATGAATTTTTAGCCGGATTTTTCTGATATAACCGGACGTCAACGATAAACCCTGCCGCAAGCCTGATAATTTGGCTTGCACATAATGTTGTTTTATGGTATTATAATGTGCGGAAATTCGGTCAGAAAATATGTATTGAGCTTTAGATTGGGGGGCAAAGGTTCAGTGTTTTCGGAATTTCCAAAGGTTCCGGGAGGAACGGGATGACGAAAAGCACCAAAAAAGCGGTCTGGCTATGCTTGAAAGCATACGTGCCGGCGGTGTTTTTTTGTGCCGCTGCAATAGCTGCCGATGACAGGGTGCAGGAAAACGCTCTTCAGCCGCAGGGACTCGATTATGCGGGTATTTATGCGCTGCGACAGGCAGACCCCTCGCTGACAGGCGCCGGCGTCAAATTCGCCGTTGTCTGCAGAAGCATCACATACATTAACGGCGAGCCGCAGAATGATTATCAGCCGGACGTCAGGCATCAGTGTTTCAGGCCGGGACAAATCAGCTTTTACGACCTGAACGACATTCCGACCGGCATCTCGCCTCATTCCACCGCCGTCTGTTCCATATTATTCGGCGAAGACCCCAACGCTTTTAATCAGCGGTTAGGCCGATTTTATTATCAGGGCGCAACACCGAAAGCCGACGCCGATGTCTACGAATTCTGGCACTTCCTAATCAACAATGTATTTTTGGGACTGCCTCCGAATGCCGACATACTGACCACCGACACCGGAAGCCAGTTCGAAGACTGGTGGACGCGAGGCATCGAATCGATGGCAGAGCAGTATGGCATTGTGGTGGTGGCCGGAATAGGCAACGGCTACACCGCCTATGACCCGCCGTTATACCCGGCTGCGGGAACTAATGCTATCGGCGTGGGTGTGGTTGACTCTGTAAATGCTGAAAGTCTCGCAATGAGGCTGTCGAAATTCTCACTTGCTTACCCGGAACATTCCAGCAGCGGCCCGACCGCTAACCGCAGGTGCAAGCCCGACATAGTCGCCGGCGGTAACTGCCTGGCAGCGGCGGCAAATGACCCAAATCGCTATGAGCCGACCGGCGACTGGTCCAGCTTTTCAACCCCCGTCGTCGCAGGGGCCGTCGGCCTGCTCCTTCAGGCCGCAAAACAAGACCCCAATCTCAGCCCAGCAGTCTCGCCTGAAGGCGGAAACTGCGTCATAAAAGCCGTTCTGCTCAATTCCGCGGTGAAACTGCCTTACTGGCACAAAGGTTTGTTGACAAAAGAGGATGACCACATAGTGCCGCTGGATTATGTTCAGGGCGCAGGCCTGCTGAATGCGGCAGATGCGCATAAACTGCTGCTCACCGGCCGGCACAAAACCGGCAATGTCCCCGCGGCAGGCTGGGACATCAGCCAACTGGCGAAAAATCAAAATCCTCAAAATGCTTACCGGCTGACCATCCCCGAACCCGCCGGCAAACTAATCACCGCCACCGCCGTCTGGAACGAGCGTTACAGCAACACTTATCCTTTTGAGCCCGCTCCGGAAAAGAACGCCAACCTTCGGCTGGAAGTCTGGGCAATTGACCCCAATGTCCCCGAAAAAGATTATCTGCTCGACTACAGCGACAGCATCGTCGACAATGTCGAGCATATTTACTGCCGGGCGGATGCCAACTATACCGATTACAAAATCGTCATATCATACAGCAATCCGGATGATGCTAATCAGCCGGATATTGCAAATCATTACGGCCTCACCTGGAACATCGGCAAAGAGCCGGACAAAAACAACATCCTCTGGTATGACCTGAACGCAGATGGTATTGTTGACGAGGCCGACTTTGCCGTTCTGGCCGGTAACCTGATAACCAGTATACAATCGCCCGAAAGCTACATATTCGGCGATATAAACAACAACGGCTCAATCGACGCCGATGACTTGCAGACCCTCCTGCACCACATCAATCTCAAGGCCGACTGGCGCAAAGATTAGTTTTGCTCAGGTCCCGGCTGGCTGTAAGATTCAAGCTTTTTATGGATTTGGTCAATCAACTGCTGATTATTTTCAGCGGAAGCAAGCTCGAGCGCGCGATTATAATGAGCCATCGCCTCTTTAGACTTACCTTGAGACTGAAGCACAGCGGCAAGATTATAATGTATCCTGGCGTTTGCAGGGTTAAGCTCTAAGGAACGGCTGTAATAAAAGACGGCCTCATCGGCTTTGCCCTGCAGCAATAAAGCATTACCGAGATTATTGTATGCTTCAAAAAAATTAGGGTCTTTGTTTATAGCCTGATAAAAATGGCTGACAGCCTCATCTATTTTACCCTGAAATTGAAGAATATTGCCCAGATTATTATACACGTCGGCATCATCGGGTTTGATATGTATCGCCTGGCGATAGTGGCTAATTGCTTCATCAAGCCTGCCCTGTTTTTGAATAATCGAACCCAGGTTATAATGAGCACGCGCATTATCAGGCACAATGTCGAGAGTCTTTTGCCAAATCGTCATCCCGCTGCGGTAGTCTTTATTTCGCTGCAATGTAAGCAGGCCAAGCACGATGATAACAGCCGCAACTAAAACAAGCCCCGCTCTTCTCGCAGACCATCGCTCAAATAAAACATATCCCTCTAATACAACCAAAACAACCAAACCGGCCAGCGATAAATACACCCTATGCTCAAAAGCCAAATCCACTATCGGCACAAAACTCGATGTCGGCGACAAAACCACAAAAAACCACGCAGCAGGATACGACCAGGCCTGATTGCGAATAAGCCCCCAAATTATCACCACGCCCAATACCAAAATCACTGCCGCAAACGGCAAAAGCCGCCAAAAATCACGCACCACAGGCCAGCTATAATCCAGGCACAGCCCCGCAGGCCAAACGCTCAGCCGAATATAATGCAGAATCACAAAGCACTGGTTCATCGCATAATCCAGCGGCCCGAAGCTGAGCGAAAAACCCGCACTGGCTGAACGAGGACCCGACCATATCAATGCAATCAGGATGACCCAGGCCGCCGCCAGACCCGCATACAGGCCCCATCTGCGCCGCAATGCCGCACCAAATGAGCCTGCTGCAAACGCACGGTCATACAATAATACCATCACCGGCGCCGTCACCATTACCTCTTTTGCCCCCATCCCCAGACCGCAGCAGACAACCGACACAGCCGGCCAAAGTAACCCGCCTCCCGCTTCCATCGCCCGAATCGCCGAATACAGCGTCAGCAGATAAAACAACCCCATCATCGATTCTGTCCGCTGAACAATGTATGTTACGCTCTCGGTCTGCAGGGGATGCACCAGCCAGATTGCCGCTATAATCCAGGCCAGAACCGCTGTATATTTGCTAAACCTCTCCCGCAGCCGCTCGCTAAGTAGTGCCCTGCGTATAATCCCATAAAGGGTAAGACCTGCCAAAATATGAACTGCCAGATTGAAAAGATGATAACTCCAGACTGAATAGCCGCTGACCGCATAGTTTAATGCCAGTGACAGGCTCAGTATCGGCCTGCCGGACAATCCCGACCGCTCCGGCGCCGACATCACCCTGCTTATCGGCCAGAGGCTTCTGATATGTGCGTTCTCCAGTATATTCGGCTCATCATCGAAAACAAATGAGCCATTGAAACTGTTTGCATACGCCGCTGCACCGACAACAATCAGTGCCGCCAATCTAATTTTTGAATTAAATTGCTTCGAGAGCATTATCAACGGGTTTTTTGCCAGACCAGCACCTTCGCGCTGCACGAATTCCAGAAATATCCTAAATGCGTTTCGCCGTCCGGCGTGACCGGGACGCCGGTCGCGCCGGATTTGCACTGTAAATCCGATATTGCGTCGCCGCCCATCTGGCCGGCAGCCTTTTTGAGCCGCTGCACAACGTCCCTTACATCGTATAACTCGCCGGCAGATACCTCCACCAGACCGATGACCTTGTAAGGCTGATTTACATCCCGGACATCGAAAACCTCAACGCTGTCGGCCAGCCGGGCGGGCCTGGTGTCAATGTCGTAATACGTGGTGCGCACGCTCATACAGCCCAGCGGCGCTATCGCCAGAAATACTACTATGTGCCGTAATGATATGTGCCTCATAATACCTGCCGCCTAAAGATACAAGTAGCGTATAAAAATAACTGAAACGACCGTTTGCGTCAAAGGAAAAGCCCGCCGGATATGGCCGGAAACCTTCCTTGCGGAAACAAATAAAAATTACTACCATATCAGTTTGGCGATTTAGCAGACAGAGGCGTTTTTTGGACAAATTGCATAAAAATCCTGTTCCGCTGACCAGAATCCAGAAGCTTATCGGCCAAAGGATGCTGGAGTCAAAGCACAATAAACCGTGCTTCTACCTTCGGTCGAAGGCGGACGTAACCGAACTTATGGGGATGCGGCATACTCTGAAAAAAACAATGGGCGTCAGGATAACGACCGATACTTTTTATATTCGCGCATTGGCTCAGGCGGTTTTGAAATACCCTCTCGTCGTAGGCCGGCTCGAAGGCGACCACATCAGGATAGCCGATGCGGTCAATGTCGGCTTTGCGGTCGATGCCCCGCAGGGACTTGTCGTGCCGGTGATAAAAGATGCGGACAAAAAGACGCTGGCTGAAATAGCCGGGCTGGAAGAAATACTCATCGAAAAGGCCCGCGACAATAAACTGACGCTGGAAGAGATTGGGGGCGAAACAATCGCTCTCAGCAATCTCGGCGCTTATGACATTGAATCTTTTATCGGCATTGTGCCGCCGCCCGCCAGCGCCATTTTGGCGGTCGGCAACGTAATCAGGACAGTTGTCCCCCAGGATGGCCGACCAGTCGTCCGAAAAATGGTCAGCCTGACGTTGGCCGTCGACCATCAAATCATAAACGGCGTCTACGCAGCACAATTCCTGAACTTCATTAAAGAACAATTGCAGAACCCCCAGCAGTTGATGTGATACTGCTGCGATTATTTGCCAGTATACATTCCGGACTCGCACTGCTCAATCGCTAAAGATAACTCATTGGCAAATTGCGGCTCGGCATAGAGCGTGAAGTCTTCTATGGGCACATGTCCATAAGAGATGCTCTTTATATCTTCATTGAAAATAGGCAGCAAAGGAATTTTTGGCTTCTCGATTCCTTCGTTTACATAGTCGCCCATAGGCTGTAAACCGAAGGCGAACCGGTTAATTATTGTCCGCATCGCTTCAAGACTGTTATCAATACCAATCCACTTTCGTCCCAGTTCAGAGGCAACCGCCAGGGTGGTGCCTGAACCGGCAAAACAGTCCAGTACCATATCGCCGGGATTGGATGAAGCGAGAATTATCCTCCGCAGGACTTCAGCGTTCTTCTCAGTCGGGTATCCCGTAACTTGAATGTTCTGATTGTGAGCGTCCCTCACATCCATCCAGATATCCTGCAAAGGCACACCTTTGCTCTTATCCAAATATACTTTACGACGCGGGTTGCCTGTTGGCGACCAGTAAATTTCTCCTCTTGCGTCCAGTTCGTCCAGTTTAGAGGGAAGATATTGCCAGTGCTTACCCGGGGGAGGAAGCATACCCCGCCAAGGCATTCCTGTTTCTCCACGTCTGATACCCGGAGCGTGCACCGGTACTTTTTTGTAGCGCCTTCCTGTCTCATGGTCGATATACTGGTACTCTTTGGATGCTCGCTCATCTGTCCAAGGCTCAAGCGGACGATTCCACACATAGTTATCCGATTTGGTGTAGAACAAAATATAATCAGCGACATTCCCGTAAGTGTTACGGGTATAATTCTTCGGATTGCATTTCTTTCGAGTAATGCAGTTGCGGTATCCGTGCGGACCAAATATTTCATCGAGGATAACACGAAAGTGAAACACCATCCGCTCGTCGAGATGGAGATAGAGCGAACCATCCTCTGTGAGCAATTTATATAACCATACCAGACGCTCTCGCAAAAATTCAACGAACTCAGCCCCAGCCAAAGTATCCTCATAAGCATGATTGAGTTTGCGAGACTGAAATGCCGACTGTGTTGAAAAAGGAGGGTCGATATACACGAGACGCACTTTGCCACACACGGAGTTGTCCCCGGCCAAGGCAGATAGTACCCCAAGATTTTCAGCAAATATCAACCTGTTATCGTGCCGATGCTTGTCTCCTACTTGTACCAGTCTTGTAGGAGGGATTTGCAATATCTCCCGTAGGGTTTTCCTGCCCGGATACTCCAGTCGAATTGCTCCGACAGGTTGCTTACCATTTGTTTTTGGAATGCCTGTGGCCATATTAAGACTTAAGCCATGCTCCAGTAATTCGTTCAGGTACCATTCGCAGGGTTACTACCATTATTCTGCCCTTACATTGTTCTTCAATATACGCATAATCAGCCCACATAGAGCCAAGAAGAAGTCCAGGTCCATCGTTCACATAGATTACTTTGAGTCGAAGAAGTTTGTTCTTATTTGCATACCGGATTATTTCTTGAGCAACCTCTCGATATTGGCCGGTTCTGTCATCCTCCTGGGCGCCTCCTCTGTCTGAGTCGTATCGTGCAAGCCCAACGGCGACAGCCTTTTTAGGGTCAACTTTATTTCCTTCGAATATCACGAAATCAACCGGGCGGTCCGGCTTTGGGTAGCCGGGAAAAACTTCGCCCAGCAACACGTCCTTTCCGGCTCGCTCGGGACCTATCACTGTGAATCCGACAAGATGCTCACGCAGAATGCTGAACAATCGTTCGGTTAAATCATACCCTTTCTTGCCCCTGTCCTTATACTCCCACAGCACGGCACATAAAGCCTCGTCGGGTATCGGACGGCTGCCGAATTTTTTCTGAACTTCGACAATGTTTCTGAAACGAGCGCCAAATTGCTTGCATATCTTCTGGGCGGCAGATTTCTTTTTGAGCATCTCTACGGGGGTTTCTGGACTAACGTATTTCCGAAATACCCTCGAGAGTTGTATTCGCATCCACTGTTCTTTGACCTCCGAAATGGCCATAAATAGGTCTGCCGATGAGTGTGAAGAACGTAAAAGCTGGCCGAATAACACCAATACAGGTTTATACAATTCACATGCTTGCGGCAAAATGTCAGGGTAATATTCCCCGCTTGCCAGTGTAATCCACGAAGTGCCTTCAGTCTTGTAATCAGCAAATGATTTTTCTTTTCGCATCGTTAATCTTTGGTGAAAACTCCGGCAAGATAATACAACTACACAGGTTCTTGCCTTACCTCTTTTGAGTCAGGACCACTATAATGTTTTATCGTTTCGATGGCAATCTCACAGGGTATACTTTTAGTGTCTGAAGGAGGAGCTACCTCGACGATTTTTATTGGGCATTTCTCAATTTTCTCTGTGCACTCTGTGGCTAAAAAATTCTTTGTTCCCTCTGTGGCTATAAGTTCCGCGACCTTACGGTAATCCTCTGCGCCGTGGCAGTTCTGTTCGTATTCGAAAATGGTTTTGCCGTAACTCGGCGCCTCTGCGAGCTTGATGTTTCTCCTGACGTAAACCGGCAGAATCTGGGCATCGGCCCAGGCACAGTTGGTCCCGCGGGCCTTGACGAGAAATTGCTCGATGTCAGCCCTGACCTCGTTGGGCAGTGACGCCCTGTTGTCATGCATACACAGCAAAATCCATTTGACCTTCAACTGCGGGTTGATTCTCTTGTTGACCAGTTCGATAGTTTGCAGCAGTTTCCCGAAACCCTGCAGCGCAAGAAAATGCGGCACTAATGGAATCAATACCTCATCGGAGGCAGCGAGGGCATTTAGTGTCAGCAAGCCAAGCGAAGGCGCACAGTCGATTATAATGTAATCGAAATTGCTTTTGGCCTGCCCGACTGCCTCCCGCAGAATTATTTCTCTGCCGACAACGCTGACTAATTCGCTCTCTGCGCCGACCAGATTGATATTTGCCGGCAGCAGCCACAGGTTCGGCCTCACCTGCACCAGTTCCTTTTCAAACTCCCCTGATTGCGTCAGGATTTTGTATGACCCGCCGCTAATGGCTTCCGGCTCGATTCCCAGATGAATCGTCAGGTGTGCCTGAGGGTCGAGGTCGACAGCCACAACCTTTTGGCCTGCGGCAGCCAGTGCCGCCCCGATATTGGCCACAGTCGTGGTTTTGCCTACGCCCCCTTTCTGATTTAATACAGCGATAATTCTCATTTTTGCAGTCTACTCAACAGGCTTCTGGCCGGCACCCGTTATCTTTTTCAAAACGGCATCGAGAACGCCGTTCACAAAAGCAGACGACTGGGCCGTGCTGAATTTCTTCGCAAGCTCAATGGCCTCATTTATCACGACTCTCGGCGGTATATCGTCGCAGAATTTCAACTGATAAACCGACAGCCGCATTATGCCCTTGTCGACAGGTGACAGCCGGGACATCTTCCATTTTATCGTCGAGGCTGTTATCAGCTCATCGCAGACGGCCAGGTTCTCCCACGTCCCTTTGGTCCAGTCCAGGGCGAGTTTGCGGGTAAGCGCATCTTCAGGCTCATTCTCGACAAAAAACTCCTCTATATATTGCAGGATGACCTTGCCCTGAACGTCAAGCTGGTAAAGCCCCTGTATCGCCAGTTCTCTGGCCCTTGTTCTCCTGTCCACTTGTCAGCCTCATTAAAAGCGCATAACTGCACACGCGCCTTTTTAAATCTGTTCCAGCACGTTCACTGTTTCGATGGCTGTCAGCGCCGCATCGGCGCCGGCATTGCCCATCTTTGTGCCGGCCCTTTCAACCGCCTGTTCGAGCGTCTCGCAGGTCAGCACGCCGAATATCGTCGGTATCCCCGAATCGTAACTGATTTGCGAGATGCCCCTTGCCGCCTGCTGACAGATGTAATCATAATGCGATGTCTGGCCGCGTATGACCGCACCGAGACAGATGACCGCAGAAAACTTGCCGCTCTGCGCCAGCTTTTTTGCGACCATTGTAATCTCGCAGGCCCCTGGCACCCAGACGATAGTCATCTGCGCATCAGCGGCGCCGTGACGCTGGAGACAGTCTACGGCGCCTGCCAGCAGCTTGGCGGTTATAAATTCATTGAACCTGCTGACGACAATGGCGAATTTGCCTTTTCCGGCTGTCAATTGACCTTTTATTTCTTTTATCATAGCCTCGTTTCTCCAATAATAATTACCCTTATCGCCGGCTGCCTGCGGCCTCAACTGCACCACATTATAAGACTGTCGCCCGCCGGTTTCCAGAAAAACACTTGCCGCAAACCGCAATGCCGATTCAGGCCGTCCGGCATAATCGTTCTAAGCTGCATAATTATAAGAGTTTATAGCTCTTATTGCCAGAAAAATTTTCAGCGATATTCGGCGGTTCTTAAACTCGGTAAAAACCCGCAATTGGCCTTGATTTCCTGCCGATAACGCCTTTGTGCAGTTTTTTGTTCTAACCAAAGACAGGGTAATAAATTATGTTTCTTGAAGATACCCCTTTTGATTCTTACGATAAAGCCGAGCGTAAGGCCTACAAGGCTTTTGAGCTTTACGAAAACGGCTGTATACCGCAGGCGCTTCTTGAGCTGGATGCGGCACTGGAAATGAACCCGTGCAGCGGTGCGCTGCATTTCAACAAGGCTCTCGCCCTCGACGCCGCCAACCGGTTCGAGGACGCCATAGCCGAATACGAAATCGCCCTGCAGTTTAACCCGCTTGATTTGGAAATACTGAATTCGGTTGCGATAGACTACACCCGCATAGGGCAGTATGACCAGGCCATCAGCGTCTTTGAGCGTATCGAGGAGATTGACCCCGACTTCGAGCCTTGCTATTGCAACCGCATAATCACCTATACTGAAATGGGACTGCACGAATCTGCCGAGCAGATGTTTTATCTCGCCCAGTTGATAGACCCGGATTGTGCGATGTGCTACTACAACATCGGTAACAGTCTCTTCGCAAGCGGCCAATACAAAAAGGCTGTTTACTGCTGGCTGAAAACCGCCGGCCTCGACCCCTCCCACCCGGAAATCAACTATCGAATCGCACAGGCCTACTGGGCCGACGGCAACAATGACCTGGCCCGTGAGCATTTCCTGAAAGAGCTGCGCCTAAACCCCGGCAATACGGATGTCATTCTCGATTTCGGCCTGTTCCTTCTTAGTGTCGGCGATGTGGAATCGGCAAAAGAAAAATTCAACAGGATACTCGAACTCACGCCGGATTCAGCGGTCGCAACTTTTTATCTGGGCGAAATCGCCTTTGACAGCGGCGATTACGAGCAGGCGATACTGCTGTTTAATCAGGCAATACAAAAAGACAACGCCCTGCCCGGCCCGCGATACAGACTGGCCCAATATGCCTTGATGAAAAAACGGCAGGAAGAGGCAAAAGATTTTCTCATACCCGAAATGAAACTGGCTTCGGAGGATGTGGATGTGCTGGTTTCGATGGGGTCGATGTTCCTGATTATCGGCGAATATTATCACGCCGCAAATTGTTTTCTGCGTGCCATCGACATCGATTGTGCCGGTGCGGATGCCTACTACTATCTCGGCCTCGCAAACGCCTTAGACGGTAGGCTCGATGACGCCGCAGAGTTCCTTGGCCACACACTCGACTTGCGGCCAAATGATATTTTTGCAATCAGAGATTCCGCCATTGTCTGCCTGGCGATGGGCAGGATGACAGAGGCCGCTGCAAGAATAAAAAGAGCCATTGACCTGGTGCAGAATCGCCCCGACCGGCAGGGCGACTATTCGCAGCTAAAGGCGATTGAACGCGACATCCAACTGGCACAAAAGGGAGAGCAAGTCAAAGATTTCCTCGGCAGATTTAACCCCTTATTCAAATAGTAACACGATATACGAATCACCCCGGGAAAACCTGATTCATCCCCAGAGGGCGATTATCTCCAACTGTCATCAGATGTTATCAGATGTAATCAGTTGTTATCAGTTGTCATCAGATGTAATCAGAAGGTATCCAGATGTAATCAGAACACACTCTAAGTGATTCAGATGCACTCCAAAGTGTATCAGAAGAAGGCAGTTGCGAGGAGTTGATTTTGTTTTAAGTTTTTGTTTCATAATAAATTATATTAAAAATTAACCACAAATTAACGCTGATTCCGCCTGCGGCGGACAAGTTTCACAGATATTTTTGTTAGAACGGGCTTTTCTTTTCTCTTCGGCGAGCATTGCAAGCATTTTGGAGGCTATCTCAGGAGTTAGCTGGGGGTGAAATTTTTTCCGAGGTTGAGGATTTTCAGCAATATCCTGAGCGGCATCGTCATTGTGCAACGAGAAGACATCGAGGCAGGCCTTTCTGGCGGTTTCATCTTTTTCGGATGCGGTCAACTGGATGAGTCTTTCTGCGGCCCAGGGCAGGTAGCGAGCCATAACAAGCCTGCTTTGACGTGTAGCGGCGTCGATGCGAGCATTGATTTCGTGCTCGAACAGGCCATTTTCGAGCCATTTTCTATACCGGCAGGGGCTAATGTTGTGTTTTTCAAGGGATTCGTGTTCGGTGAGGCCATTTTTTAACATATCATCGAGGACGGCACGTTGTTTATAGCCGAGGTGAGCACGGTGTGGTTTTGTTTCCATTTGAATCTCCATTAAATTTTATTTCACACAATCCCGTCAGGGGTGGCTTATGCCACGTTGGGATATAAAATCCCCTCATAATGGGGCGGAGATGCGCATTTGAGTTGACCCTACTTCGCCCTGCGGGCTACGAAGGGCAGGCAAAAAAGAGATAAGTTGTTATGGGATAAAGAGTAAGGGGATTTGAAAAATTTTTGCGATTTTAGGGTTTTTTTAGAAAAGTAGCCTCGCAAATGATTGACCCGGCTTTGCTTTCAGCTACGCCGCGGCAGGCAGGATCAGCACAAGTTGTCGAATGATACCTGCGGCACATAAATCCGCCTGCGGCGGATAAATATCGAATATTGAATGTCCCGAATAAAGCTGCCCAAAGGAGCAATGCTTCGGGATGCCACGAATAAGTCGGGATGCCAACCATTCGGCACCGATACTTCGGCATCAAGGGTAGATTTGAACAGGTTGCTTCACCAATAAGCTGCTGGTTTTAACGAGTAAAAAGATGGCGGATAAAAATAGGCGGGGAAATTTCTTGTGTTTGCGGGGGAGTTGGGGAAGAATATCACCGGATTCAGCGTGGACTGAAGAGCACTTTATAGAGCCACGAGGAATAGTTGATACTTTTCAATAAGGGTTTAAAAATGCATAAAACATTCATGAAATTATTGGAAAAAGCTACCGGTGTTTCAGAATTTATTGTTGCAATCAATCTCGACATACGAGGGTTTTCCAACTTCAGTAAAAAAGTGGAGTCTCTGGACGTTGCTATGTTTATTAAAAGAGTTTACATAAAAATAGTTGATAAGTATTTCCGAAACGCATCATTTTTTAAGCCAACAGGTGATGGACTTCTTATAACGATATCATATACAGAGGACAATTTAACACAGACTGTCAGGGGTACCATGGTTTCTTGTTTTAATGTCTTAAGTGATTTTAGTTTATTTTGTGCGAACGACCCTATGATTAATTTTGAGGTCCCCAACAAGATTGGTATAGGTTTATCACGAGGAACAGCTTGCTGCTTGAGGTCAGGAAATAAGACACTGGATTATTCAGGTCATGTTCTCAACATGGCGTCAAGACTTATGGATATTGCAAGGCCTTCCGGTATCGTATTTGATGATTCTTTTGGAATAAAACTACTCTCAGAGGAACAGATTAAGCATTTTAAAAAGGACAGTATATATCTGAAAGGAATTGCTGAAAGGGAACCTGTTAATATTTATTACACCGACAAGCTAATCTGCATATCACCGCTGAATAAACAACCTCTGGACAAAATCAGGTGGAACACTATTGCTGACACAAGGACGTTGAGACAGATTAGAGACTTAGGGCCGAATTTTTTCTACCCACTTGAAAAAGAACCAATCGACCCTAATAAAATTGAGGTTATAATAGAACACCCTATGGTCATTAAGGGGAAAATGCAGAAAGATGCAATATTTTCTTGCCCTTTCTATAATTTTAGATGGTTCTCAGAAGCCGGGGTCATCAATGTAAACCTTTCTTTCGATATTCTTGCTAACCAGTTGATAGAAAGAAAAGTTAATCCTGATGTGCCCGTCACGATAAAAATATCTTATCCAGAAAATAACATAAAACCTAAAATATAAAGATACTTCTGGGTTATAAAAGTTGTGTATAATAAAAAATTTTTTGATTCATATCGTAATATGCATTCCCACTACCGAGGTAGGGAAATGACAAAAAGAGATTCTTCACTTCGTTCAGAATGACCTGCCTTCACTCCTCGAGCTTTCGACTTTGTCCCGATATGCGACATCAGGACTACGCCGGACAGGACGGCGAAGCAAGCAAGGTCGCCGTTGCCTACTTCGCCGAAGCGGCTACGAAGGCCAGGCCGGCGACCACTAAACAAGGTTTAGGGGACAATATAAACCCCGAAGCAGGCTTCGGGGCTAATCGTTCTGAGTGGTGTCAAGAAGTTGTTTGATGTTGTATTTGGCGAGGGTGGATTGCTGTGATGAGGTTATCTGGTCAAGGCTTGGCGATTGAGCGAAACTGAATTTAGCGACGGCGGAGACGATGTCGGACAGTTTGATATTTTCGGGGTCTTTGGCGGGGACAAAGCCGACTTTCGGCTCAGCGGTTTTGAGGTCATTTTCGGCCTTGGTGACCCAGCCGCGGACAACTTCGAGGATTTTTTCAATTTCTGGCATAAAGGATTTTGCCGTGGAGGAAGGCGGGTTTTTCTATTGTCCCGCAGACGTCTTTTCTCCACTCAAACTCTTCGGGCGTTGTTACGATTATGTCTTTTGGGATTTTTATATTATGCAGGGCAACGCCGATTTCCACGGCCTTTCGGCGTTTTGAGCCTTTTACCGACATTACGACCAGCAAGTCTATGTCGCTATCGCGGGTTGCATCGCCCGTGGCATAAGAGCCAAACAGGATTATTTTTTCAGGATGAAATTTTCTGACAATCCGGCTGGTTATCTTTGTTATCTGCTTGTCGATTGTTTTATATGTTAATGCCGCCATAATTCGATTAACGATTATAACAGACCGGCAGGGAATAAACAATTCCTAAAGATTGCGGATTCAGCTACAGGATTATAAGTTATCTTGAGGAATGTCGAGGAGTTGTTTGATGCTGTATTTGGCGAGGGTGGATTGCTGCGAGGAGGTTATCTGGTCAAGGCTTGGCGATTGAGCGAAACTGAATTTGGCGACGGCGGAGACGATGTCGGACAGTTTGATATTTTCGGGGTCTTTTGCGGGGACAAAGCCGACCTTTGGGTCTGAAGTTTTTGCGATAAGGCCGCTACTTACAAGGTGATTTAATATTTTTTCGCAAAACTCGGGCGGGATGCTCAGATTGCTGGAGATGACCTCCGATTCGAGTGGGGCCTGGTTTTTCCGGAAGGCGGCGGCGATTTCCCTGACGATGTTTATAAAGGTAGTATCGTTGGCGATGAAATAATCCTCGGTTTTTCTTGCGGCGGCAATGGCATCGGCGTCGAGGGTGGCAAGGTGCTGGGTGGTGAAAGTGAGCTGCAAGCCGAACAGGATTATAAGCCAGGTGAGGAAAATCCAGAAGACGCTGAGGGGTATAAGGCCGAGGACGCCATAAACCTCATTATAAGGCACGTATTTTGTAACGTAGACTTTAAATCCCCATTTTGAAAAGCTCCAAATCAGGGCGGCAACGGCTGCGCCCCAGAGGGCGGCTTTTGCTTCGACCTTTGTGCTGGGGACAACGAAATAAAGAAAGAAGAACAGGATTACGGCGACAATGTAGGTCAGGACAGCGGGGGCGATATGCGACCAGACGGTTTGCTGGAGGCGGCTGATGAGGGCGTATTCTGTGCTTGCGTATATGCCTGTCCCCAGCAGGAGCGGGCCAAGGGTGAGGAATGCCCAGTAATTTATTATCCTTCGCAGAAAATCCCTCTCTTTGGCCACGTGCCAGATATTATTGAAGGCTTTTTCTATTGTTGCGAGCAGGCCGACGGCGGCCCAGATAATAAGGACGACGCCGATTATGGCGATAGAGCCTTTGTTTACTTTAGTGAAGTAACCGGTGATTATGCTGTCGAGGTGTTCTGTGATTCTTATTTTGCCCTCTGGTTTTGCCGAGTCGGTATATTCGATTGCTGCCAATTGAAGCTGGTCGTAGATGAGGGTTTTCACCTTTTGGCCGATGTCCTGATAGGCGGGGAACAACTGAAATATCATCATTATGACGATTGCAAGGGGGACGATGCCGAAAAGGGTGTGGTAGGAAAGTGCGGCGGCCTGCTGTCCTGCACGGTTTTTTCGCAAAAGTGCGGCGCAGCGCGTCCAGAGTTTAATCTGGAAGACAACAAAGCGGCTCGCTTTGCCGAGATGGGCTGTCGGCGTGGTCAAAAGTTTTTCAAGCATTTTTGTTTCCTTTCAGACCCGACTGAACAAGTCGGCAAAAAGGAGAACGGCGTTTATTTTTTTTTCTTTACTCCTCCGAGAAGAAGCTCCATACCTTTCTGTATAGCCTGCTCCTGGAGGAATTTGCCTACATCAAGCTGCGGCTTGTCGAGCGTCCCTGTAATCGGCAGCGATGCTCTCCCGGCGGTCTGCTCCTGACCTACTCTTACCGTTTTGCCACCTACGGTATAAGGGAGAGTAACGGTCATATTAAGGCTTTTATCCAGGCCGATAACGCCCTTGAAATTCAGGGGTTTATCGCCGATGTCCATCTGCATATTGTCATACTTCAGAAAGCCGTTCTGCAGAACGAAGTATGTGGGGTGTATGACAATATCCGCTCCTCCACCTGAGCCGAGCAGTGAGATAAGCTGGCCGAGGAAGTCTGAGGCCTGCAGGCGGAGGCGGTCTATCGAGAATGTGCCGATGACTTCGATATCATTGCTGGTTGCGCCGGCCAGCGGAATGATGAGCTTGTCGCACTGGAAATTTGCCACACCGGAGACATTGACGGCGTTTGAGAAGATAGGATTGACATACATCAGTATCTGTTTGGTTGTTGCATCGTTGATTTGAACGTCCTTTACGATTTGGAGTGGGCCGGGGGTTTTGAACAGTTTCGGCATCCCCCTTAAATTTGCTTCGGCGGCGAAGTTCAACTGGCCGTTATTGACGGTTGTGGAGAAGGGGGCGATTTTCAGCAGGCCGTTACTGACCTGAATATCCACGTTGGTGGGGCCGACGTTAAGGCCCATATATTCTGCGCTGTCGAAGCCGAGTTTTGCGGCGGTATTGAGATTGTCCACAAGCTTGTCGGGCTGGTTAGAGGGGTATTCGCTGGCGAAACTGATATTGTCTTTTCTTTGTCCCTGAAGTTTAAGTCCCCGCGGGAGGTAGGGTGCGGCCATAGTGCTGACGGCGGCCCAGTCGTATTCGCAGTTAGCGCGGCCATCGAGTTTTGTTTTGCCGCCGCTGGTTGCCTGATTTATATCGCCCTTAATCTTTATCTGGGGACTTATCAACTGCATTTTAACGGTGTAGGTTTTGTCATCGGGATTAAACCTGACGTCGGCGATGAGCGTAATTTCCGCCTGCTCGAAGGGCTGCTGCTGGGGGTAGATAATCCGCAGATTGGTGATTTTCGTGGAGTCGGTGACGATTTTATAATTTTTCTTTTCGGCGCTGATTGACACCTGTGAATCGACCATTCCCGCCAGCTGCATATCCTTCGGGAAAAAGGCCAGCATTACGGCAAAGGGCTGAATCTTCTGGAGGTCGATTTTTGCGGAGACGGGCAGATTGATGGGTTTTGCGGCGTTTTCGCCCAGAGGAAGGACAGCCGATTTAGTGCCGATATTGCCGAAACTCGCGGCCAGATTCAGGGAGTCGATATCGAGGAAATTTCCTTTGCGGTCGACGACGGTATTAAAACTCAAATCAGCGGCCGGCTCATAAGCGCTCGAGCCATCTGTCGAGGTGAGCCGGAATTCTTTGACCGATGACGTGCCGGCAGCGGCGATTTTATCTTCTTTTACGGACACCTGCGTCTTTGCGGTAAATGAGCCGGCCAGTTTATATGGGCCGGTGTTGACAAACTGTCCCAGCTCGTTCTGAAACTTTGCCAAATCCACGTCGGCGACACAGTTCAGCAGGCAGCTGTTGCCTGAACAACTGATTTTGGCGAAAGAAGCCGAGACGTCCAGTTTGTCGAAATTTATCTCTGTGCCGTCGGAGGTAATATCCGCCTCAGCATTTAGCGGCTCGGAGAGAGCAACTCTTTTGCCGTCCACTGTCCCTTCGAGACCGGCAAGGTTCGAGCGGCATCGAATACCTCTTCGGCCATCTCCCGAAAACGTCTCAACATTGCCGCTTAATTTGCCGGACGTTATTTTAACCGTCTCTTTAAGGCCCAGCGTGTGAGGCATCTGTGACAGCAGAGCAGCGAGGTCGCAGGCGAAATTGCCCTTTAGATTGTATGGCGAATCGGTTTTGGTGAAGTCGGCCAGCGACGACAGCGTTGTAGGGACAACGCCGCCAGCATTGACGTCTGCCCAGTCGGTGTGAACGTCAAACCTGCTGATATTCATCAGGCCGTTGCTATCCTTCATTTCTATCTTCGCATCGAGAGCGCTGGTTTTGAACCTGTCGCCTTTCAATGGGGGGGCGGTTACGTCCAGATTTTTACCTTTGATATCGGCGTTGAGGTTTTTAATCCTGCCGTTTTCGAGTTCGCCTTTTAAGACGCCGCCTATAATACCGTTTGCCTGAATATCGACTCCCGCTATGGCAAGAATGGGTTTCAGGGAGGCGATGTCAAGCTCATTAACATCCACATCGATGTTTCCGCTGGCGCCTTTCAGGCTCCAGCCAGCCTTTTTATTCGGCGAAATATTCCCTTCAGCGCTTATTTTGGATTCTCCTGTTTTGTCAGCCAGCTCCATATCGAGATTGAAGGTTGTCCACTTGCCGGGCGGGCGCAGGTTTACCTGTGAGTTTATCTGCGATAATTCGACCGTTTCGGATTGCTTGCTTGTTACTTTCACATTGCCATTGTTGACCGCCAGGTCGACCGACAGGCCGCCCGCCAGGAGCGTGAGGTAATGTGGTTTTGCAGAAATTTGTTTTGCGGATGCTGCGAGCTGGCCTGCCTTATCGCTGAAACTAAAGTCCCTGATTTTGACGCCCCTGAACCAGCCCATCGAAAGGTCTGCAAAATTTGCCTTTCCGCCGGTAGAGCTGTCTACTTTGGCCAAAATCATCTCTTTGCCCTTTTGGGACGAGATAAGCGCGGGCACCAGGAAAATTACCAGCAAAATCAAAACAGCCAGTATCCCGACCACTATTTTGACCACTCTTTTTTTTGCCTTTTTTTTCGGGTTGTCGCCTAATTTGCTTTCTACCTGTTCCATTTTATCACCATAAATTGTCCTGAAGTTTCCATAAATAAAATAAACGAAAAACCGTTTTGCTCATAAAGAGCTTACTCCACAAACCAATATCAGGCGTGCATTAAGCAGTATTATCTTATGTGCCTTTTATTTTACCTTTTCAGCACTAAAATAATACAACTTCCTCCCATTAAGGATTACTTTAGCATTATCTCGTCCGACTTGTCTTTGACCACGGAGTCGACCTTGTCGGTATATTCCTTTGTCATATCATCCATTTGTTTTCGGCTTTTGTCAAGGTCATCTTCCGTTATGAGGCCGTCTTTTTGCTCTTTTTCGAGATGCTTGTTGGCGTCTCTGCGCAGGTTGCGAACGCCTATTTTGGCCTGCTCGCCGGCCTGTTTGACCTGGGCCGCAAGCTGTTTTCTTCTTTCTTCGCTGAGCGGCGGGATGCTAAGCCTGATTATCTTGCCGTCCACTATCGGCGCAATGCTTAAATCGCTGCTTCTGATTGCCTTTTCAATCTCTTTTACCGAAGCCGGGTCAAACGGCTTAATAATAATCAAATCGGGCTGCGGCGTTGCCAGCGTCGCCAATTGTTTTAGCTGTGTGGGCGTGCCGTAATAATCCACTCTTATATTCTCAACCAGTGCTGTTGAAGCCCTGCCCGTCCGAATAGCTTTTAGCTCATCCCGCAAGACCTCAACCGCCTTGACCATTTTCTGGCGGTGTTCCGAAATAATATTTTCAACAGGCATTTTTGACCTCCGTAACTAATGGCGTTAGCCATCCCTATCGGGACTGATAATCGTGCCTACCTCTTCACCACAAATCGCTTTGGTTATATTGCCCTTTTTGAAGATATTCAGGACTATTATCGGTATGCTGCTGTTTCGGCAAAGGCTTATTGCGGCGTGGTCCATTATTCGCAGATTCTTTTTCAGCACATCATCGTAGGATAATTTTCCGAACAGTTCCGCATCGGGATTCTTGTTCGGGTCGTCGCTGAAAACGCCCTCGACTTTTGTCGCTTTTATGAGAACGTCGGCATCAAGCTCTGCTGCCCGAAGCGCCGCACAGGTGTCGGTTGTGAAAAACGGGTTGCCAGTGCCGCCTGCCAGTATTACCACGCGTCCCTTCTCGAAGTGGCGCAGCGCCCTTCTGCGAATAAACGGCTCGCATATCGCTGATACTTCAATGGCGCTCATAACCCTTGTCGGCTGACCTAATTTTTCGAGTGTTTCCTGCAGTGCACAGGCGTTGATAATCGTAGCGAGCATCCCCATATAGTCAGCCGTATTTTGCGGTATCTGGCTTGCGTGTGCGAATTTTTCTCCTCGCAGGAAGTTTCCCCCGCCGACCACCACCCCTACCTGCGGCCCAAGCTTGCACAACTGCACTAATCTTTCCGCTATTGAGCCAAGCTCTTCACCATCAATGCCGAACCCCCCGGGCTTGCAGAAGCTTTCGCCGGACAATTTCAGCAGCACTCGTTTGTATTTGCTATTTGCCATACCTGATGCGCAACCGATGTCTTTTACAAACTCTTTGCCACATACTGCGGTTCGTACGTTCCTTTACGCTATCCGCTAATTTTACCCGACGCCGAACCGGACGAATCTTTTTATTTTTGCCGTGCCGCCGGCCTGTTTGGCAGCCTCATCCATAACCTGCGCAATTGTCTTGGTGTCGTCCTTGACAAACTGCTGCTCAATGAGGCAGTTCTCGGCGAAAAACTTTTTGAGTTTGCCTTCCACAATCTTGTCGATTATGTTCGCAGGCTTGTTTTTCACCTGCTCGGCGGCAATAGCCTTTTCCTGCTCAATTATCTGGGAGCTGACAGCGGATTTGTCCAGCGACAAAGGTTTTGTTGCAGTAACGTGCATCGCTATATCGGCGGCAGTTCGTTTTAGAACGTCTGTCCCGGCCGTATTGTCGCTGTCGGTCTCAATCTGGACCATCGAGCCAACCTTATCGTTAAAATGAACGTATATACCTATAAGACCCGGCCCATCAATCTTGTATCTGGCATAATCGCCGACCTGCATCTTCTCGCCGGTCTTGCTGACAGTCTCGGTAAGAATCTCGCCGAATTTTCTGCCATTTATGCTTGTCTCCAGGATATTGTCGGCCCCTTCATCTGCGGGACATACAAGCGTATAATCCGCCAGCGTCTTTGCAGCGGCAATAAAATCATCGCTTCTGGCTACAAAATCGGTTTCGCAACAAAGCGACGCCAGTGCGCAAGTCTTTCCGTCGGCGTTTTTTTTGCTCACAACCAAACCTTCCCTGGTTTCTCTCTCGGCTCTTTTGGCCAAAGTTGCAAGGCCCTTTTTGCGAAGTATTATTACGGCCTGCTCCACATCGCCGCCGGATTCTTCCAGTGCCTTTTTGCAGTCCATCATTCCCTGACCGGTCATTCCTCTTAGTTTCATTACCGCTGAAGCTGAAATTTCCGCCATCTTATAAACTCCTGTTCAAAAAACACGATATACGATGTACGCACCGCACGCGATGCTCTACGAATTTTGTCCGGCTTCGCCTTCCGGCACTGTCGGCTGATTTGTCTCCGGCTGCGGCTCTGTCGCAGCAGCAGCGGTCTCGCCTTCGTCCGAATCGGCACGTGCCAAAGTCCTCTTTGAACGCACGCGTCTGGGCCTCTCAGGCTGCTCCTGACGGACCGGCGTAATGGTCTTGCCGACCGCCACTGCATCAGCCAGCTCGTTGAGAATCAAATCAATCGCCCTGATGGAATCATCGTTTACCGGAATTGCCACATCCACCATATCGGGGTCTGAATCCGTATCAATAAGGCCGATGGTTGCAATGCCCAGTTTCTTGGCCTCGCGCAGTGCAAGATATTCTTTCTTTGTGTCGACAGCCACGACTGCCCCCGGCAGCCGGGACAGCCTGCGAATGCCTTCGAGGTTGCTCTTGATTTTTCGCAGTTCCCTTTTGAGCCTCGATGCCTGCTTTTTGCTCTCCTTCTCAAGCGCTCCGCTTTGCTGCATAGCCTCCAGCTCTTCCAGTCTTTGCAGTTGCGACCTTATAGTTCTGAAGTTGGTGAGGGTTCCGCCGAGCCATCTGTCGGAGACATAGTGCATACCGCACTTTGCGGCAGCAGCCTCAACGGCCTTTTGTGCCTGCCGTTTGGTGCCAGCGAAGACAACGTCTTTGCCGGACGAGACCACCTCTATAAGAAGCTTTTTCGCAATCAGCAGACCTTTTAGCGTCTGCTTTATGTCGATGATATGAATTTTGCCTCGCTTGGCAAAAATAAAGGGCGCCATCTTAGGGTTCCACAGGCTCACGCCGTGTCCGAAATGAGCGCCGGCATTGATAAGCTCACGTGCAAGTTCTTTAGCCACAAATACCTCCAAAAAAAAATTAAAATCGGTCTCAGCCCGGCGATTGCCGGCGGTTAAACCCAATAAGCTAATACAAACCGCACAATGTGTCAAGGATTTTTGCCAAAAGAGCTGTTTGGCTGTGAAATTTGCAGAAGTATTTTTCTACAAGAGACTTATGAGAAAAAGCTGTTCTTAATGCAAAGGGGAGTTTTTTTCGATTTACTTTGCTATTTAATGTTCCTCGTTAGATATTCATAAACAGGTTTTTTGGCAAAATAGGCAATATTTAACGAGTGTAGGGGCGGGGTTTGGTGCGTGCTCAACTGTTATCAGATGTTATCAGTTGTAATCAGTTGTCATCAGATGTAATCAGAACACACTCTAAGTGATTCAGAAGCACTCCAGAGATACATCAGAGATACTCCAAAGTGCATCAGAAGACACCAGTGTTTTTGCTTAAGTATTGTCATAACAAGGACTTAAAGAAAATCAAACCACAGATTAACGCAGATTCACGCAGATTTTTTTATTTTTCATTAAATTTTATTTCATACAACATTGGGATATAGAATCCCCCATAATTGGGCGGAGATGCGCATTTGGGTTGACCCTACTTCGCCCTGCGGGCTACGAAGGGCAGGCAAAAAAGAGGTAAGTTGTTACGGAATAAAGAGTAAGGGGATTTGAAAATTTTTTACGATTTTGGGATTTTTTTAGAAAGGTAGCCTTGTAAATGATTGAATTTAAATATAGCGGGTAGCGAAGCAAATAAAAAAGCAAAAATCAAAGAGCAAAAATACAAAGCAAAATGCAAAAATAGCGGAGGCGGGGTTAGTTTTCCCCGCCGCCGCTTAGAAAGGGAAAAACATGAATAATCAATGATGCTGATTTGTCGGCCGGCACAGCCGGGCCGCCTTGCATATTTCGTAAAAAGGTCTGGGCCGGGTGGGGGGAGGAGTCCTCGGCCCAGACAAACAAAAATAAGACGAAGCATAGGCTTCGCCGAGGATACAAGACCGATGGCCCTGCAGATGAGAGGAAAAGGCCATCGGTTGAAAGAGGAAGCCCTGCACCATTCGATACAGGGCACAAACATGAAGAACCACCTTGCATGTTTCGCATGGCGAAAAAATCCTAAATGCTAAACTCTAAATCCTAAACAAATTCAAAGAACCAAAATAAAAAATTCAAAACGAACGGAAAAATCAATCTGCTTCGCGGGAATGACAGGAAGAGATTGCCACGTCGGCCTTCGGCCTCCTCGCAATGACCCGTTCGACTCGCTGCGCTCGCAATGACGACTTTTTGCAAATCAGGCACATAGCATTTTGCAGACATAAAATCTCCGGTGACACTGTTTACGTTTATTTGCGTGGGGTGCTGAAAAGATAAAGAGCACCGCCGCAATCACGCTCACTTGAGGCCCGGAAAGAGCCCTTGGGAACGCGAAAGACAACGATGCTCTCTGCAGACAGGTATACAACAGAGAACACCTGCTTGTGCGAAGAATTGCACAAAGCAATCGGTGGTTCCCGTATAAACGAGAACCACCGAGCCTTTCCGACGTTTCCCAAACTCTTATTTCCGGTTTCAAGTGAAACGTCTGAAATCTCAGTGTTTCAGATTAGTTTGGCCGGATTTCTCCCCGGCCGATATTTATAATACTAATTATCGGGTAGAAGTGCAAGGGAAATTTAGAAAAAATTTTAGTTCATTGTTTATAGTTGATTGTTCGTTGTGTTTTGTTCTCCGTAAGGAGTCCTTACGGACATTGTTTTTAACTACGAATGGTTCGACCCGTTCGACTCGCTGCGCTCGCTCCCGCCTTCGCCCTTTGGGCTACGGCGAGGCGCGCAGGGTGACTGCGATACGCATCATCGGAGTCAGATTGCCACGTCGGCCTTCGGCCTCCTCGCAATGACCCTACTTCGCCCTGCGGGCTACGAAGGGCGGGCCCGGCTTCGCCTTCAGCTACGCCGCGGCCCCAGATAGAACCGTTCTGGGGCAGGCAAGCAGGCTTGCCACGAAGTGTAAAAATGGCGGGGGCGGGGAAAAAGAAATCTTTATTAAACAAGCAAAAAAAATAAAATAAAAAACAGCGGATAAGTGGTTGTATTTGCTTATCTTGCGCAAAAGCTGCAAAAAAAAGGCGGGGGGCGGTTTCTTCAATTTTGCAATTTTAAGGCATTTACATAATAGAGAACGGCTTTCTGCGCAGAGAAAAGTGCTGTTCGAGTTTAGTGAATGTGTGTTGTGTAAAACTTATTAACCAATTTTTTTCAGAAAGGAAAAGCAAAATGTCAAACGAGAAAGATGTTTCAAAAGAATTGACGGATGCAGTCAATAAAGTACTGTCCCGCCGAGAGGCTGTGAAGAAGGCTGGGTCGATAGCTGCTGGAGCAGCGCTGGCGTTCCTCGGCCTGGGTATGCCAGGTGTCTCGCAACAGAAAGAAGCCAAGGCATGCGGTATGTGTTGTCAAGGAAGTTGTATGTTCGGTTGTTGGACAGCTTGCGGCGGTTGTTCCGGTACTTGTACCGGAACCTGCGACTCAGGCTGTTATGGAGGCTGCTATGGAGGCTGTGGCGATACTTGTAGCGGCGGTTGTGTGGGTTGTACGGCGACATGCTCCGATAATTGCGAAGGCAGTTGCGATAGCTGGTGTGAAACAGCGTGCGAAGGCGGCTGCACGGGAGGCTGTGATACAGGCTGCTATGGAAACTGCTACGGTTCAGCACAGTCATAAGACTTTGCGGCAGGGAGCAAATCTGCCGGAGAGATAGTTCGAACCGATTCATGCTGGGTGCAAGAGGCATCCAGCATGAATTCTTTGAAAAAAGCGTGGAGCAAGAAATGTTTTTGTGTAAATGAATAACCATTTATACCAATCAAGATTAGAAAATGTGCCTGGTGTCATTGCGAGCGCAGCGAAGCAATCTGGCTTTTTAGATTGCCACGGCCTAAACGGCCCCCGACTACGGCATTCGAGGGCAGGCAGGCCTCGCAATGACGACCCGCCCTTTTCAAAATCGCATATATTTAACGCAATCGGTATTAATTCAAAACACATTTTTAGAGCCTGTAACAAAACCCGATGTTGTTTTACTAAAAACGACTGGATTCCCGTTCTTTTGGCTGTGCTGCTTACTTCGCCCTAAACGGCAGGGGTTAAAACCGTTCATTTTTTCACAACCTTTTCGCAGTTTTCCCCGCCAATATAATCGTTAAATCCCGCCTGTTTTTAACCCTGCTGGTCAGGGTGGTCGTGAAGGCTGTTTTTTTTGGCGTAGCGTTTCAAAGGCTGCTCTAATTGTTCAAAACCTATCAAAACAACTATTGCAATAATAGTCGACACTATTGCGAATTTATAAAGACCGGCCCCGCAGGCCATTCCGATGCTCGCAACCAGCCAAATCGTGGCGGCGGTGGTCAGCCCGTGAACGCTTCCCCTGTCCTGGATTATGGCGCCTGCGCCGAGAAAGCCTATGCCGGTAACGATTTGAGCGGCAATCCGCGTAATTGAGTCTGCGTGACCCTCGGCCATTTGCTTTGAGATTATTGTAAAGACCGCTGCGCCAAGGCAAATAAGAACGTTTGTTCGCAGGCCGGCGGGCTTGCCCCGCAATTCTCTCTCCAGCCCGATTGCCCCGCCCAGCAACACAGCAAGCACCACACTAACAATATCAAGCCCAAGTATGCTCATCTTTCTATCAGCGTCTCGTCTACCTGCATACCGAAATGTCTGCCGGCCTTTTCGATATGCGCCAGCACCTTATCGCCCGGCTTTAGATTCGTAATCGAAACCGCCTTGCCGGCAGGGTCGACCAGCCGAATCGTCTCGGCGTTCTGCATTACAAGACTTATCGGCATACCCTCAGCCTGGGCTTCAATTAGAATCATCGGCCTTTTTTCGATTTTGTTCCTGCCCAGATACGCAACCTGGCTTTTGCCGTGAAAATCGACCAGCATCACCTCGTCGCCGGCTTTTAAGTCCGCCAGGTATTTTGTTTTGCCGCCGGGGGCCAGTGTGTATGCGTGCACGGCGCCGGCATTGACTCTGAACGGCCGGGACGCCACGTAAGGATTGTCTATCGATTCCGAATGCACCAGAAAGAATCCTGATGCGGTATTGCCGACCAGTATACCCTCGCCGAGTAACATCTGCGTGCAGGTATCTAAGCAGGAGCGGTCGCCCATACCAAGCTGCTTTGTTGCGGTTATTGTTGCGATGACCAGCAGGATTTTTTCGGTTATGCCCTGAATGATTTCAGCGGTTTTTTTGATTTCATTTACATCGTTGGTATTCAGCACGACTCCGTCAACGCCTTTTTCGAGGATTTCGACCATCAGTTTGGCCTGTTTGCTGGTCTCGACCTGCACCATAATATTTTTGCCCCGCCTGGCAAGCAGGTTCTCTATCGGGATTATCGTCCAGTCTAACATTCGCAGCACGACCATTTTTTCCTGCGGAACGTCAGCGGCCCTGTCTTCATCGGCCTTGCCTTTTATATCAATAAATTCAACGTCTACACCGGGTTTGATGTCGCCGTTTTTTTCGACCGTTTGTATTTTGCCGAACTGGCGGACGGTTTCGCTTTTGCCGTCCGGCAGCACCACTGCCTCGGCCCCGCTTTCAAGGGCCGATATGACTACCTCCTTATTATAAGGAACCGCATTTACCCAAAGTTTTTTCATTAGTTCGCCTTTTGTTTTGCCGGACCGACGCAATTGCTGTCTTTTATTAGATTTAACGTAAATTGCAGAACGGTGTCAACACCTTTCGCCGTATCTTCGGGCTTTTGCTTGACTTCATAATCGGGTATAACACCGCGACCATCCGGTTTGCCACAAGCTTGAACAAAATATTTGTATGATATGTTAGCAAGTAAATCCGAGTTTGGTAACCTAAAACTATAGTTGTTACCGTAACTTGCTGTAACACCGCCGGTTTCCTGTCCTATCAAAGTGGCGATGTTAAAACATTTTACAGCAGAGGCGAACGAGGAGGCAGAAGAAAATGTTTTTGTGCCAATAAGAACAAACTTTTTACCTTTAAATCTTAGCGGATTTTCCTTTGGGTTAGTAAAGGAGTAATTATGATTTATTACTGACCCAATCTCAATTTTTTCCTGTGGCAACATTTTGCGGAGCTGTTCGAGGTTTCCTGCCTGGGCGGATACTTTTTCCTTGCCTCCATCAAACTGGTGGAAGGGTTTGTCTGTAAGATAATCAAGAAGGACGTCGCCTAACCGGCTGTCTCCGCCGCCGTTTTCGCGAATATCGATTATCAAATAACTTGTTTTTAAGTCCTTAATTCCTTTGAATGTTCTTTCCAGAAAACCTTTGAAATCTTTTCCCAAATCAGGGTCGAGTGTATTAACCGTCAGAACTAAAGCATTATATTCCGGTAAATGCCGATAAGAATAGTTTGGCTTAGCATCAGGCTTTTCCTGAAGTTTTTCTGATGTTTGAGTTTTAACATCATATTCTTTTATCTGGCCGTCACTAAGCCTGATTTGCAGTTTATAATATTCGGCCGGCTCATTTTCCAACAAAAGAAAGAAGCTTAATTCTTTTGCCGCCTTAAATTGAGAGCGAAATTCTCTTTCGGACGATAAGCAATAACTTAATCGTTTTATCAGATGTCCGGCATCTTCGCCGTTTATGGTTTTGATGGCTGCACCTATGGGAACATTTGTTTCACCGAAGTTTTTGGAAATTATCAGGTTTTCACCATCCCACTCACAGCCTAAAGGGAAAAACTTATCCTGTATGGAGGGGGGATGGGATATGTCCACGTTTGTATGTCCATCTCGAAGCAGTGCTATAACCGGCGCTAATAATTTGTAAAACTCAATTTGACTGGCAGGATGGTTAATTTTTTTGTACAATTCGTCTCTATGTTTGGCAAATTCCTCCCTGCTAATATATGCATACATATTGGGATGGATTTCTTCGATTGATTTAAAGAGGAAATCTAAGTCCTCCTTGAGTTTCTCCGGCGGAATGACCTTAAGATAAGTAGGCTGATTGGCATCTTGACTCGGTGTTTTCGGAAAAGTTATTTCCCAGTATTCTTTCAGCTCGATGGATTTATCGTTTTTGAGCAGGTCGCGGAGTATGTAACGATGCGTTGCGCCGGTAACGACAACAAGCCGCCTGCCGGTATATTCTTTAGCAGCCTTTTTAATATTTTCCGCCATTATATTGTTGCGTTCACGCCACTGGTCGCCGAGGAAAAGGCAATCATCAATAAGGCTTTCATATCCGGGATATTTTTTGAGGATTGCCGGTATTATGTCATATAGCAGGGAAAGTTTCATTCTGATGATTGAGTCGTGGGTCTCAGAGTTGATAATATCAGCAGCGCTATTAAAAAATAAGTTCTCCTCTGCCTGACTTTCGTAGTCTGTTAATCGAGCTATTTTGATGTCTACAGAATTAGCATCGGATTTTTCTATTTGATGTCCCCATTTAGCAAGAAGTTCCTGCGAGCTTTTTTCTCTTTCGAAGTAACGGGTCTTTTTAAAATTTTTCTGCCGGTCGGGTCGGTCGAAAGGTATTTGTTTTATACCAAGCTGCTGTGCGGCGGTATCCGCCGCCCAACATTCAGGCCCTGCGCCCGCAATATGCGTCATATCCTTTTGGCGAAATTTTTCGATGGGTCTGCCGTTTGGGTCAACAAGACTTAGCGGCAGTTCATTTAAAATCACAGCCGGTTTGAGGGAGAGAACTATATCTTTTAGAACATCAGGACTGTATTTCGGGTTTTTATAGTGTGCATCGTGAATTGTGCCGAGGATTACGACCTGCGTTTTATTCGGGTCGGCAGGCGTCTGTGATTGAGCGAGACTTATTCCGCAACACAGACCCGCAGAAAACAATATTAAACCAAGGCTGAATTTATTCATTACCGTCCCCGTGCTTAACTGCGTAAAAGGTCAGCTTTTTAAGATTTGCAGGGCTTTTTTGACGCCTGCGCCGCTGTGGACCATTTCGCACATAGCGGCGACCATTTTTTCGGGTTTCTTGTGCTGGAAGGCGTTTCTGCCAATCGAGACCCCTTTTGCGCCGGCTTTCAGTGCACCTTCAATCATTTTGAATATGTCCTCATCGCTGTTCATCTTGGGCCCGCCTGCGATAACCACCGGCACGGGACAGCCATCGACCACCTCTTTGAAACTTTCGACGCTGCCGGTATAAACCACCTTGACAATGTCGGCGCCCAGTTCGGCGCCTACCCTGGCGGCGTGCTTGATGTTGTTTACGTCATATTCGTTTTTGATTTTCGGCCCGCGGGTATACATCATCGCAACCAGCGGCATCTGCCACTCAAAACACTTTCCACTGATATACCCAAGTTGGCGCAACATTTCTTTATCGGTATCTGCGCCGAGATTTATCTGGACCGAGACGGCATCGGCACCGAGCCTGATTGCCTCCTCGACGGTGCAAATCAGCTCTTTTGCATTTGGGTCGGGGCTCATCGCTGTCCCGCCCGACAAGTGTATAATCAGGCCGACGTCCCTGCCTGTGCCTCTGTGGCCTGCGTGAACGATGCCCTTGTGCATTAGGATGGCGTTCGCACCCCCGGCGACAATTTTGCTTACGGTCGTCCTCATATCCGCCAGCCCCTCGATTGGGCCGACCGTTACGCCGTGGTCCATCGGGATAATGACCGTTTTGCCGGAATTCCGGTCGATTATTCGCTCAAGTCTTATTTTTTTGCCTACCATAGCCTAATCTCCCATTATGGTTTTATTTGAGCATAATCTACTCAAAACCGGCTAAAAGGCAAGAAAAAAAATGCCGGGCCTGAAAGGCAGACCCGGCAGTAATAAATCTCCCGAATTTTGGCACAGATTAAGGAAGCTCTGTGCTCAACTCCTCGTAGAATTCAGCGTATTTATCTTTGTCGGCGGTTTTGCGTTTTTCTATCGCAAAACGAGGATGCTCATTCAGTATCCCCGTTATCATATAAGGTATAAGATACCCCCACTCAATCTCATCCCGCATAGGCAGCATATGGTCCTGAATGACCTTGAGGATGGGCTTTAAATCGAATTTCGGATTTTTCAAAAAGCCTATGAGCAGTTCGAGGCAGCAGTTACCCGGCCCCCGCCCGATACCGTAAAGCGAAGCATCAAGATAATTGGCATTATGAATTATGCCCTCGATGGTGTTCGAGAACGCAAGCTGCTGATTGTTGTGGCAGTGGACGCCGATTGTCTTGCCCGGCAGATGCTGCTTGTATAGCTTGACGAGATATTCAATCTGTTCGCAATACAACGCCCCGAAACTGTCAACCACATAAACCACGTCAACAGCGGTCTTCGCAAGCTGGTCGAGCGCCTCAACAAGGTCAGGCTCCCTTTCGGTCGAGACCGACATAATATTGCAGCTTGTCTCATACCCCAAATCGCGACATCTTTTGATAAGGTCGATTGCGCTGTCGATATATTTTACATAAGTGGCGACCCGAACCATATCAATCGGACTCTCATCTGCAGGGGCGAATACCTGTTCCTTGACGCGATATGAGTCGACCATTATGCTCAGCTTAATATCCGATTCGATGCCGTCGATGACCTGCCTGATTTTGTCGTCGTCGCAGTATTTCCAGTCGCCATACTCCTGAGGCGGAAAAAGCTCCCTGCTGCTGCGATAACCCATCTCCATATAATCGACGCCACTTTTCGACAGCGCCTGGTATACCGCCCGGACGAACTCGTCTGTGAAATAATGGTTGTTGATAAGGCCCCCGTCCCGGATTGTGCAGTCCATAACTTTAATCTGTTCTCTATACATAGTTTTTCCCTGTACTAATCATTTAAGTTTTTTCAATATTTTTTCGACCAGCTCCTTCTGAACGTCAACGGCCCATTGGCCCTCCGGGCAATGGGGGTGGCCTATTTTATCAATCAGAACAAATTTTGGCCATCTTTTTACGGCTTTTTTGTCATATTTTATTATTTCCATTAAATCCGCCTCCGCTAAATAACCCGGCAAAGCGGTCGGAACAGCCAGTTTCTCGAATATTTTCTTGATTCTCTCAAGCCTGCCTGGCTGCGAAAACCCCATTTCAATCTCAATCAGACCCGCACCGATTATTCCTATCGCAATTGCCTGGCCGTGCAGCAGTTTGTATCCGCTGGCAGATTCTACTGCGTGACCTATGGTATGCCCGTAGTTCAATACCCTTCTCTGGTTCTTCTCAGTCGGGTCAGCCTGCACAACAGCAGCCTTTATCTTGCAGTTGAAACAGGCCATTTTTTCAAGGATATCCGGCTTCCGTGCGAGGATATCATCAAGGTTCTTTTCGAGGAAATCGAAATAATCGGCATCGGCGATAAGTGCGTGCTTTACCGATTCGACCAGCCCCGCCCGGTATTGCACGTCGTCGAGAGTTTTTAGGACAGCCACGTCTATGTAAACCGCTTCCGGCTGCCAGAACGCCCCGAATGCGTTTTTGCTCACTGATGAATCGACCCCCGTCTTGCCGCCTATGGCAGAATCTGCCTGCGCTACCGTAGTGGTCGGCATCTGTATTACAGGGACGCCCCTTTTGAATATTGCGGCTGCAAACCCCGCAATATCGCCCACCGTCCCCCCGCCAAGTGCGATAATTACGCTGTCTCTGCCGAGACCGGCTTTTTCCATCGCCTCAATTATGGCTGTTACGGTGCTGATGTTTTTTGAAATTTCGCCCGCCGGCCTTATTATAAAACAAGGAATACTCCTTTTCCCTGTGAGTCTTTGCGGATGGCCTGCCGAGACAAGGTTTTCGTCAGTAACAATAAACGGATTGCGACCTGCAAAGCCGGCTTCTATCATCGGCCAAACAGCATCGAGAAAGTTTTGGCCGATAATCACCTTGTAACCGGCTGCCTGCGAAGCTGGTATCTTTACCTCAATTTCCGTCATTTATAAAATTCCAACAAATCGGGCTTGAGACGAGGCAAATATATAACCCGCTTTATCGCCAAATTCAAGCATTTATTTGACGCAGGCAGCAATCTAAAAATATATCAAAAACTGCTCTGGAATTTGATTTAAGAAGGGGTATAATGTCGCAGCTATATAAAAGTTAAAGTTTAAGGAGATAAGCAAATGTTAAGATGGATTGGAGTAATTGTAATAAGTGTGTGTATCAGCTTAGCCGGTTGCAAATCGCCGGCAGCAGCCAAACAAAAACCTTCACTCCAGCCTGCACAGCCACAGCAGCAGGTTGTGGATTTGAAGGAATTTGAGGCGATGGCAAAAGACTACATAAATCTTTTCGTAAAGGGAGATTTTGCAGTCGCTGCATCGAAGTTCACAGGCGCTACGCCCGAAACTATGCCGACGAAATCGCTTCAGGATTTGTGGGCTGCGATACTTGCCAGGAACGGCCCATTTGTCGAGCAGGTTTCAGCGAAGTCAGAGAGAAACAAAAGCAGCAATATAATTCTGGTAACCTGCAAATTCGAAAAGGAGCTTGTTGACATAAAGGTCGTTTACAACGACAAAAAGGAAGTTACTTCTATATCGTTTCCGCCCAGACCGCAGCCCGGCACGAGTGAGCCAAAGGGTGTGAAATAATTTAAACAATATAACCACTTTACGAAATTTTGCGCTTACCTATTTTAAAAGGGAAATCAGGCAATTTATCCACTATTTGCAAAGCTTTTTCAATAACTCTTTGAAAATTAAGGAGATGAGAACCTTCGCAGGTTTACCATCTTATGTTTTGACGCAAAAAATGTCTGCTCTTTTAGATGTTGACGTAAGGTCTTTTCAATAAAGGGATTACAACCCAAAACCGTCTGCCTGACAGGGTTTGATTAAACGGCAGGCGAGAACAATGTCAACTTTTCACAGAAGGATTGTTACAACTTGAGGGAATATTGTAGAAGAAAACCCCGGTTATTAACAGGTTATCCACAAGGCCAGAAAGGGGTTTTTGAATCGAATTTTCAGGTTGTTTCAATAGCAATATAGTGCAGAAAAAACCCCCGAAAATTATATAAGTATTTGCTAATTCAGGCTTAAATAAAAATGCAATCGTATATATTATTTAGTAATATGTGGCCATGCTCTGTTGAAAACCGTTGATGTCATTCTGAGCGCAGCGAAGAATCTCACCGTTTTCAAACAAAAAAGAGATTCTTCACTCCGCTGCGCTACGTTCAGAATGACGGTGGTAAGTTTTCAACAGAGCAATGTGGCCTCAAAGTGCAACCTTTTGAAAATGGAGACTGACTATCAATGCCGCAGAAAAAATTGAAAGACAAACTTCAGGACAAATCCGGTTTCGTTGTGATTGCGGAATTGACCGGCGGGCCGGGATTTAGTTTCGCACCCATAGAAAAATTTCTGGCTGCTTACAAAGCCGCCGGCAATTCGGCAATACCTGCCGGGTTCGATTTCATCGCTATCACCAGCCCGCAAAACCCCGGCGGAGTCGCCAACATCGAGCCTGCTGATGTGCTGACCCATATCAGACTCAATGACCTGCTCGGCGAACTGGACTTTGTGCCGCACATAACCTGCAAAGACCAGAATGCGGATGCCATAGTCAGTTCACTGGTCGGCTTTAGAAAAAGGGGCATAGAAAGCCTGCTGGTACTGACCGGCGACAAGCCCGCAAAGGCCAAGGGTGTGTTTGAGCTGGATTCGACAGGGCTGCTCCAGCTTATCAGGGATATGAACAATCAGGCCTATATATCAGCAAAGCCCGACAAGCTCGACAGCACCCACCAGTTCTTCACCGGTGCCGCAGTCTCGCCTTTCAAATACACAGAACCATCGCTGATGCAGCAATACTTCAAAATGGAGAAAAAAATCGCATCCGGCACTCAGTTTTTCATCACGCAGGTCGGCTGGGACTGGAAAAAATCGGTCGAGCTTTTTAGATACCTGAAAGAAAAAAATCTGGACACCCCAATCATCGGCAATGTCTATCTGCTAAGCACCATCACGCCTGCACCGAGACTGATGCACGATATTAAACTGACCGGCTGTTTTGTCAGCGATGAACTGCTGGCAAAGGTCTATTCCGAGACTATCGACGACCATATCGAGCGTGCCGCTCAACAGGTGGCGATGTATAAAGCCATCGGCGCTGCCGGCGTCGACATCGGCGGAGTCCACGACTTCGATATGTTTACAAAAATACTCAGCAGGGCTGCTCAAATCGGCACAGACTGGGAACAATACAAAGACAACCTTTGCTGGCCTGCAAAAAATGCGTTTTATTTGTATGACCAGGCCGGCAGAAGAGCTACCCTGTCAAAATACCCGAAAAAATGCAGCCAGCGGTTCTTCAACTTTTTCCACCGTGCTATTCTCGACCCGCAGCATAGCGGGTTTCGCACATTCAAAAAGACAATGGCTGTCCTCGGGGCTGAAAAGGGCAAAGGCTTTTCTTACAAGGCCTTCAACGCTTTGGAAAAGCCGCTTAAATACCTCGTTTTCGATTGCGAAGAGTGCGGCGACTGCTACCTGCCGGAAAATTTCAGCCTTTGCACTCTCGGCGGATGTGAAAAAGGTATGGCCAACGCACCCTGCGGCGATGCTACCGTTGAGGGTTATTGCGGAAACAATCTCGAACAGGTCTGCATCGGCGAACTGATTTACCAGGCGGCCTCGGCTGAAAAAGGCGGCATCGAGAAACTGCGAAAAATCATCAATAAGCCCAGAAACCCCGCCCTCGAACACACATCGTCAATAATCAATTACCTGTTCGGCAAAGACCATACGAGGAAAAACGCCCTGATTTCTATCGGCGAAGCTGTTCACGCCTCAATCCCCAAAACAGGCCAGATAATGAGGCAATTGGCGGAATTGGGCCCAGATGCTTATACAAGACCATCCGGCCCGTTGAACTATATAAGGGCATTGATTGAATCGCAGGTATCGGAAGGAGCAGATTATATTGCGGTCAATCTCGACGCCTTCGGCGAAACCGACCCGCAGACAACCGTCAATATGGTGGTCGAATATGTTAGATTAGTCCGCAAATGGGGCGGCGGCGTCCCCGTCTGCATCGACAGCAGCAATAACGATTGCCTGATAGCCGGCCTGAAAGAGTGGTATAACACTAATCAGCCGGTCAGGCAGCCGCTGCTCAATTCGGTGAAGGTCTACACGATGGGCAAAATGCTGCCGTTGAAACGACAATATGATTATGCGTTCATCGGCCTGCTGGTCAGCGAGGAAAGGCCGACCGGGCCGGGCGGCTCACACTCAGTTGAAGAGTTGTATTCACTGGCGAAGCGGCTTTTTGAAACAGCAGCCACTCAATACGGCTTTAAGCCGGGCGAGATATTTCTCGACTCGACCGTTTTTCCGCTGGCGATAGATATGCCGATGGAGCCGGGCGTGCCGGGATATACATACCGGGCGTTCGAGACGATAAAGAAAATCAAGGCCGACCCGAAAATGAAGGGTGTGCATTGCTCGCTGGGCATAAGCAACAGCGTGCGTGACCTGCCGGGCCGAAGAATCGGTGTATGCAGGGCCTACGTCGCAAAGGCGATGGAGTACGGCCTCGACGCAGGCATCGTCAACACCGCCCACCATTACGGCCTGATTGAGCCGGATGCGGAATTGCTTGAATTGATAGACGCTTACGCAAAATTAGACGGCTCAAATGAGAGGCTAAATACTGCGATGATGCTGATGGGCAGATTCTGCCAGGAAAACAGAAAGCCGGCATAAGACAAGCATTGTTTTTGGGGCAAAAAGACGCTTTTTTGTTAAGATGGGCAAGATTTAACGATGGCGTAAGCCATCCCCAAGGGATTGTAGGGGCGGAAAAAAGTGTGAAAAAATGCGAAAAATGTGTGCGAAATTGCGAAAAATAGTGTCATTTTAGTGAATTTTGTACACGTTTTGTGAGGTTACTTATGTTGTTTTTTTGAAACATACCCCCTGCGTGTTTGAATCGAAATTCAATCAAAAACGCAGCTCGCAAATGATTAAAAGTTGGAAGGATAGCCATAGGTAAATTTGTAGTTTGAATCACAATCTTTCCCCTGCTTTTTCGTTCAGTTCAGGGAATATTATACCAATTGTATTTAATTTTTGCGCTCTGCATAAGAAGTCCTGCAAACAGATTTGATAATTTCAGGATCAAGAGCAACATTCTGCCAGGCATCTATTGCAGCGTGGCGTAAGTCGTCATAG